>Ga0105245_10000134_pt1 | contig 70584 bp, 59 predicted proteins | sample KBSM54metaG_FD_81523 | JGI IMG/M metagenome (GOLD analysis project Ga0105245, IMG submission 81523) | Miscanthus rhizosphere microbial communities from Kellogg Biological Station, Michigan, USA - KBS M5-4 metaG | ecosystem: Host-associated > Plants > Roots > Rhizosphere > Soil | place... | reverse complement strand
GGCTTTTGATTTGGCGCACGAGCGTGGCGGTGATCGCGCAGAGCCACCAGGCCGTGCATCAAGGGGAGCAGGTGGTCGAGCGTGGGCGGCAAGTCGTCGCTGAAAGCCAGAAGGTCAGCGAAGTGGTCAAGATGAACATCATCAAAGACCCCGTCTACAGCGACAACCCCGCGCTGCTGGATGCCTTCAAGGCCGACGCCGACAAACAGGATGAGCGGCTCAAGCAGCAACAGCTCGCTCTCGAGGGCCAAGCGACCTCGCTGCGTGATCAGTCCGCGTGGCTCACCGAGAAGCAGCACATCATGCTGTTCACGCTCGTCGGCGCGTTGTCGCTGCTCGTGGTGCTGATCGGCTTTGCCGGCATCATGGTCACCCACAAAGTGGCCGGCCCCATCCACAAGATGAAGCGTCAGATCAGCGATGTCGGCGAAGGCCGCCTCAAGATCCCCGCGAAGCTGCGCAAAGGCGATGAACTAGTCGAGTTCTTTGAAACCTTCGAGACGATGGTGGTGAACTTGCGTCAGCGCCAAGAAGAAGAAATCGCCAAACTCGAAAAGGCCATCGCGAGCCTGGAGCCCAAGGCCGAACCTGGAGAGCTCGAGCCGCTTTATGTGCTCCGTAAAGAGATGAAGGCTGCTCTGGATTTTTGAGAGTTTTTTGGCCGAGTGGTGTTTTGTGTCTGCGTGGCCAGGATGGCTGCGCTTGAAGATGCGCCTGTTCAAAAACTCAGAACGCAGCCTTCACGTACTCCACCACCGGCACTCCCTCCACCCAACGCACGGCTGCCACGTCGTAGCGAACGTGGTCTATCTCGGTCGAGAACTTGAAGCGGCGGCGCCACAGGCGTTCGCCGGCGCGTCGTAGGCGAGTGCGCTTCCAACCGTCGACGCTGCCGAACGCACTCGTCCACGAGGTGTTGCCGCGCGTGCGAACCTCGACGAGCGCCAAGGTGCGGCCATCGCGCACCAGCAGATCGATTTCGAGGTAGTTGACGCGAACGTTGCAACCGAGCACTTCGAGCCCGCGCGCTTCGAGCCAACTGCGAACAGCGGCTTCGGACGCGAGCCCGATGCTTCGTTGCTTCGACTCACTCTTGCGAGGGGTCGCCGCAGTAGTCTGGGGTGCCGGCGGCGTTCTGGCAGGCATCCCCGCCGACCGTCGGGTCGTATTGCGTGCCGTCGCGGACGCAGTAGGAACCGGCGAGCTGCGTGTTGCTGCCGAGCTGCAAGTCATCGACGAGCTGCTGACAGGCGAAGCCTGAGGGACACTTGCAGTAGCGCGCACCTTTATCCGGCCCATCACAACGACACGAGCAGTAAACTGCTTGGTCGGCCTGCCGGTCATGGAGTTGCGGGGTAACCGCAGCCGAGATGCGATTGCTGGCCACCGTCTTATCGGAGCCCGGCAAGTAGCAGGCCTTCACGGTGTCCATGTTGCTTTCTTGGCCGTAGCGACAGCTCACGCGACCCTGGAAGTGATTCACCAGGCAGATGCGGGTTTCGCACTGGAACGACTTACTTTCGACGTTCACTTCCGCGACGCCGTAGCCTGGAAACGCGGGATCGTACTCATCTTCGGGAGTACAGGGATCGCCGACGCCACCCGGCTGGCAAGCCAGCGGGAACAGACCCAGGAGCGCCATGGCCAACACAGAGAAGCCGTTGATTTTGCGTGTCATCGCCTGACCGTCATCCATTCGACTGGTGGACCAAAAATCGGTCGGTCGTCGCCGTCACGACCGTGGCGTACGCTAGTCGAGCGCTTCTAACGCAGTCAACGCGAAAGAGGTCACGAGTGTTGCGAACACCTCGGTACGCCAAGGAATTTTCCAACCGGTGTGTCGGAGCCCTCATGCGACGAGCCATCACAGATACTCATGTGAAGGGGATGCGAATTTGATCAACCGAGTTTGCGACGTCGAGTCGCGAGGCCGACGCGTTGGCCGGAGCGAACTGGTTCATGGGTACGATACGCACTCACCTTGTACATGCGGCGAATCTGTTTGCTCGCAGACACTCGCTCACACGCTTTGAAAATTTCGGTGCGCCACAATTTTGAAGTGGGGGATTACGGCCGGGTCAGTCGTCTTCGAGCTCTTTCCGACGGTGCTTGACAAGCTTGCATCGCGATATCTAACATGCCCTCCGACCGCGGGTGGTATGTAGCGGTACTTATTAGGTTTTTTTCTGATTTAGCCCTCGACGTCCCCGCACCGGTCGCAGCGCCGCCCCTGAAAGGCGCTGATCTCAACCCCACTCCAGAGGATCCATGTTTCGAAAGCGCCTAGTTGCGGTCTGCATTTTGGCATCCGTTGCTCTGCCGAGCCTCGCGGTCACGCGCCTCGCGCACGCCGAGGAGGTCATCGACTTGGATTCCGACGCTCCTGCGCCCAAGAAGGGCAAGGGTAAAGCCGGCAAAGCGGCCCCCGCGGCCGCTGCGCCGGCCAAGAAGGGTAAGGGCGTCGACATCGATTTGGATGAAGACGCGCCGAAGAGCTCGGCTCCCGTCGTCGCAGGCCAAATGACCGAGGCAGCCGCCTCGGCCAAACAGTTGTTCGACAAAGAGCGTTGGAACGATGCCGCCCAAGCGCTGCATCGCGTCGTCAACGGCGAGACGGGGGACGACCCGGGCAACAAGCAGCTGGCCGAGTACTTCCTCGCCATCTCGCTCTACCGCCTGAAGTTCTACCAGGCGAGCTACGCCATCTTCAGCGTGATCGCGGACAACCCGAATCACGTGAAGTTCAAAGAGACGTTGCTCTGGCTCGCCAAGCTCGCGACCCAGCTGCCCGAGCCGGCGGACATCATCGAGCGCGTCGGTAAGTACAACGACGAGCAGGTCGGCCGCTTCGACAACGATCAGCAGCGCGACTTGTTCTGGCAGCTGAACTACATGCTCGGCCGGTACAAGTACCGCAATCGCCAATACGAAGAGGCGATTCGCCTGTTCCAGAAGGTCGATCGCCGGAGTGAGTACTACGTCAAGTCGCAGTTCTTCACCGGTATCAGCTACGTGCAGGTCCGCAAGTCGGTGCCGGCCGTGCAAGCTTTCCAGCGCATTCAAAAGGCGCTCGACGAAGGCGTCGAAGGCGTGGAGGACGAAGATCGTTTGCGCGATCTGGCCTCGCTCTCGATGGCGCGCACGTACTACTCCTCGTCGATCAAGACCGACCCGGAATCCAACCAAGCCACCGTCGACAGCACCAAGCTGAGCGCCGCGGTGAAGTACTGGAACCAGGTCGACGCCGCGAGCGAGTACTGGCTCGACGCGCTGTTCGAAGAGTCCTGGGCTTACTTCATGGCCGGTGATTACCCGCACGCGCTCGGGAACATCCACACCATTCAGTCGCCGTACTTCCCGAACTCTTTCTATCCGGAAGCGTCGGTGCTCAAGGCCGTCATTTACTTCTCGAACTGCAACTACGAAGCGGCGACCACGGTCGTTGCGCAGTTCAACAAGAAGTACACGCCCATCAAGGATCAGCTGGAGAAGATCCTGAAGAACTACAAGGGCGAGAACAAGGAAGAGCCGTTCTTCAAGTTCTTGCTCGAAGTTCGCTCCGGTGGCGGCAACCTCGACGAGCGGATTCGCCCGATCGTGGAAAACGCGCTCAGCGACCGTCAGCTGCTCCGCAACATCGATTACGTGAAGCTCCTCGAGGAAGAGGACAAGCGCTTCAAGAAATCGCCGCCCACCTTCCAGAGCTCGAGCATCGGGCAACAGGTCGGTGACGCGCTCAGGTTAGCTCGCGATTTGGCGGTGCGTCAGGCAGGGGAGCTCGCGCTTTCCCGCTACCAACGCAACGTCGACGAGTTGAACGAGCACTTGCGAAACGGCGAGAAGATTCTGATCGACATCACCGCCGCCCAACGAAATCTTCTCGACGAGAAGGTCTCGACCGGCCAGGTGAGCAAGGCAGAGTCCAAGATCTACGGCATCGTAAAGCCCGACGAAGAGCACGTGATTTGGCCCTTCGACGGTGAGTATTGGCGTGACGAGCTCGGCTTCTACCGCCAGGTCGTCGAATCGGCGTGTGGGAGGTAATGGGAATGAGCTCTAACAGAGCGTTCGTCAGCGTTTCGATTGCGTTCGGTCTGGTGCTCTCTTCGGTCTCGGCGTTTGCCGCGACGGAAGCGAAGCCCAGCGATCTGAGTTCGGAATGCATCGCGCCCGACGCGCAAAAAGCGCTGAGTGTGTGTCCCGAAGGCAAGATGGCGGACATCACGAAGAAGCGCTCCGCAGCGTTTTCGAGTGCGCCGCCACCCCGTGACGTGAAGAAGCGTCAGGATGAGTCGAAGCCGGTCAATCCGGAAGAGCTCACCAAATACGCCGAGCGCGACACGCGTAAGAGTCGCTTGCAGGCTCGCGCTCGCGCGTTGTTGATCACGGAAATTCAGGGACTCGAGCGCCTGTACAAGCGCACGAGCAAGAAATCTCCGGATCGCCCGCAGCTCACTCGCCGCTTGGCAGAAGGCTACGTCGAACTCGAGAGCGCGGCCCAACGCGACAAGATCGCCTCCGATATTCAAGCGCAAGACGCGAAGAAGAAGGGGCAGAGCACCGCCAAGTTCCACTCGGACGCGGTTGCCGCCGAGAAGATCCTCGCGGCCGCTCGTAAGAGCGCCATCAACTACTACACGTTGATGAAGACCGATTACCCGGACTACTCGAAGATCGACGAGGTGCTCTACTACCTCGCGTACGAGTACGAGCAGGGTGGCGATCTGAAGAACGCGCGCTCGGTGTACTTGGAGTTGATCCAGAAGGCGCCGAAGTCGCCGTACATCCCGAACGCTTACTTGGCATTCGGCGAGCTCTTCTTCCAGGAAGCCTCGGGCGACCCGTCGAAGTACGACTTGGCCGCTGCGGCGTACAAGGAAGTGATCAAGTACCCGCCGCCGACGAACAAGGTCTACGGCTACGCTCGTTACAAGCTCGGCTACGTGTTCTGGAATCAGGGCCAGTACGCGGCGGCACTGAACGAGTTCAAGAAGGTCATCGAGTACGGCGATCAATACGGCGATTTGCCGAACGCCAAGCAGCTCGCGAAGGCCGCTCGTCGTGACACCATTCCCGTCTACGCCGTCAGCGGCGATCCGGGCAAGGCGTTCAACTTCTTCAAGCCGCTCAGCGGCGACAAGGGCGGCGAGACGAAAGCCACGGTCGACATGATGAACGACCTCGGCCTCGCCTACCTCGATACCGGTCACTACAAAGAAGCGATCGTCCTGTATCGCGACTTGTTGAGCCGCGATCAGGGTGACAAGTCCTGCTTCTACCAGGGCCAGATCACGACGGCCGCGTCGGCGTTGAACTCGGGCGACAAGGAAGCCATCCGCAAGGAGATGGATGCCCAAGTTCGCGTTTACAACGACTTCATCAAGGACAAGCACGCGGACGCCTCCAAGCTCCAGTGCGCCAACAAGACCGCCGAGCTCCTCGCCGAAACCGCGATGAGCTGGCACTTGGAAGCAGTCGGCTCGGGCGGCGTCCGCGGCACCGGCGACAAGAAGACGATGGATCTGGCCGCGTACCTCTACAAGAAGGTCGCCGACAACTTCAGCTCTGCAGACTTCGCCAAGTTCGAGTTCCCGCGCATCGTGAAGGCCGACTGGCCGACGATGTACAAGATCAAGTACGCCATGGCGGACTTGCTCTACTTCCAGCAGCGCTGGGACGAGTGCGGGCCGGCGTTCGACTCGGTGGTTGCGGAAGACCCGAAGAACGAGCAGGCAGCGGAAGCCGCCTACGCGTCGGTGCTCTGCTACCAGAAGATGTACGACCAGATGTACAAGGGCGCGACGGACCGCAAGGGCAAAGGCCTCGGTCCGCAAGGCGCCGACGAGAAGGATCGCGAAGCGAAGAAGGGTGAGTGGGAGAAGTTCAAGCCCAAGCCCTTGAGCGACATGCAAAAGGGCATGGTCAACGCCTTCAACCGCTACGTCTGCTACGTGAAGCCCCCCAAGGGTGACAAGGACGCAGAGGAGCAGTACGTCGAAGTGAAGTACGCCCGCGCGCGCACCTACTTCGAAGCCCAGCACTGGGAAGAAGCGGCGCTCGCGTTCCGCGACGTGGCCATCAACCACTCCGACAAAGACGCCGGCATCTACGCGGCTCAGCTGTACCTCGAAGCCATCAACGTGCTCGGTTCTCGCGCGGAGCCGCCGCGCCCCGAGTGCTTCGACGAAATGGGCAAGGACGTTCCGACGTTCCTCGACCTGTACTGCAAAGGCAGCAAGGCCGAAGACAACAAGGAACAGTGCGAGACGCTGAACCGCATTCAGTTCGATATTCGTCGTCTGAAGGCGCAGAAGCTGGTCGAGCTGGCCGATTCCCAGCAGGACAAGGGCAACTACAAGGATTCGCTCGACAGCTACAAGAAGGGTGCCGACGCGTACCTCGACCTGTGGCGCTCGTACTGCGAGGAGCCGCTCGGCAAAGGCGAGCACCCCAAGCAGTGCGAGAACGCGAACGAAATCGTCTACAACATGGCGAAGGCCTACCAGGCCGCCCGTCTGCTAGCGAAGTCGATTCAAGCCAGGCTGATTCTGTTGAGCCCGAAGTACGGCATGGCCGATTCGCAGCTCGCTCTGAAGGCCACGTACGAAATCGGCGGCAACTATCAGGCAATTGCCGTGTACGACAAGGCCTCGGACTTCTTCGAGCGCTACGCCAAGGCGTCGAGCTACAAGGGTGAGTTCGCAGATCAGGCGTTGAGTGACGCCGTGGTGCTGCGCCTCGGTCTTGGTCAGGAAGAGCAGGGCATCGAGGACTCGAACAACTTCAACAAGTACTTCGGCGCTCGGAAGCCTGCGCAAACGGCGCAGATCGCCTACGCCATCGCCGCGCACTACGGCGAGAAGAAGGACTGGAACAACGTCGACAAGCGCCTCGGCAGCTCGATGCGCATGATCGATAGCAAGGCCACGCTCGACATCGTCGCGCAGGCCCACGCCTTGCTCGCTCGCGCCGACATCAAACTGAACAAGGAGACTCTCGCGGTGCGTGAGTACAAGACCTTGGTCGGCTTGTGGTCGGACCCGAACGCTGCCGTCGCCAAGATCCAGAGCATTCCTGGTGAAGACGACGGTTCCAAGCAGCGCCGCCTCGGTCGCGCGTTGGAAGCGGTCGGCGAAGCGATGTTCTACTTCGCAGATGCCGAGAAGGCGAAGGTCGATAAGGTCAAATTCCCCGAGTATCACGGCTCTGGCACCAAGGACGACGTGCTCAAGCACATCAACACCAAGGTGAAGGACTGGATCGTCAAGAAGCGGCCGCTCATCGACAAGGCTAGCGGCGAATACAAGAAGATCGTCGATCTACAGCCGGTGCCGCCGCCGCGCTGGGTCATCGCCGCAGGCTCTCGCGTCGGTGGCATGTGGGGTCAGTTCGTGAAGGAATTCCGCGCAGCGCCGATTCCTGCCTCGTTCAAGACCGACGTCGAAATTCGCCAGGCCTACTACGCCGCTCTCGATGAGGCTTCTGAACCCCAGAAGCAGCAAGCCAAGAGCGCGTTCGAGACCTGCCTCGGCTACTCCGTGAAGTACCAGTACTTCGACGAGTTCAGCCGTACCTGCGAAGAGTGGCTCGCTCAGAACTACAAGAACGAATACCACTTGGTCGACGAGTTCCGCGGCTCTCCGAATCGCGTGAACAGCGTGCTCCTCGAGCAGGGGAACCCGCTGCGCATCGGCGGTGAACCGATGGTGACGCAGAGCGCGGAGCCGACACCGGCCAAGAAGACCGAGACGACGACGACCACGTCTTCCGACGAGACCCCGAAGAAGGCCGCGAAGAAGGGCAAGAAGTGAGCGGCCGGGCCGCGCGCGCAAGCGGCGAGCGCGGCCCCCATCACTCCCTCTACGAGATTTTAGGAGAGACCGAGATGACACGTTTTAAAACGCTGGTACTCGTGAGCTTTGCCACCCTGGCCATGGCCTGCGGCGGTGGTGTGAAGGCGGGTGGTGCTCTTTCGCCGGAAAAGGCGAGCGGCAAATCAGACGCCAAAGGCCACGCCGTCAGTAAGGCGGCGGCAGCCAACTTCGACACGGCGCTCGACCAGTTCGCTGCTCACGACAAGAAGCAGGATTGGGACGACACGGCGTGCGCTGGCATTGCCAAGCAGTTCGAATCCGCGGCGGACTCGCAAAAGTCCGACACCGGTCGCCCGTTTCCCGAAGCGCAGTACAACGCTGGGCTCGCCTACCAACGTTGCGGGAAGGATACGGAAGCCCGCAAAGAGTTCGAAGCGGTCGTCAATTCGGACCCCTCGTTCCACCGCGCGCGCGCGCAGATCGCTCTCTACGATTACGCAAAGTCCAATGACTTGGACGGCGCAATCTCCAAGCTCGATCAGATCATCCACGACGCGAAGTTCCAGAACGTGGAAGCGTTGGTCAGCCTCGCGGCCCTGCAAATGGAGCGCGGGAACGACCAACCCGACGCCGACGGCAAGAACGACCTCGAGCGTGCGCAACGTAACCTGCAGCGCGCGCTGGCCATCGACGACGGCTACATGCCGGCGTTCAACCAGCTCTCGGTCTACTACCTGACGCAAGCCAAGGCGAAGGCCGGGCAGCTCGACAAGACCGGCAAGCGCGGTCGCCGCGGCATGGAAGTTTCGGGCGCCTCGAAGGCGAGCGTCGACGAGCAGCAGCTCGACTTGGCCGCACTCGTGGCCTCCCAAGCGCAGAAGAAGAATCCGAACTACGCGCCGATCTCGAACACCACCGGCCTCATCCAGGTGCAGCTGAAGAACTTCAACGGTGCCGTGAAGAGCTTCGGCAAGGCGCGTCAGCTCGACCCGGGCTTCTTCGAAGCCCACATGAACTACGCGGCGGTGAATCTCTCGTTCCGCGGTTACGAGGAAGCCGAGAAGGCGTACCGCGACGCGCTCAAGCTGCACCCCAAAGAGTACGAGGCGCAGCTCGGGCTGGCTCTGGCCCTTCGCGGTCAGATCAACGACTCGAACTTCGACAAGAACGTCGCCGAAGCGCAGCAGCACTTGGACGAAGCCAAGAAGATCGCGCCCGATCGCCCGGAGACTTATTACAACGAGGCGATTCTGACGCAGGAATTCCGGTCGAAGCGCGGCAATGCCGTGCCCTCGCTGGAGAAGGCTGCCACGCAGTATCAGCAGTTCATCGACAAGGCCGGTTCGGACGCCGCGTTCGCGCAAGCCGTGAAGCGCGCCAAGGACCGCAGCCAGGACATCAAAGACACCATCACCTTCATCACCGAAGGCGAGAAGGCCGCCAAGGAACAGGCTGCGAATCCGCCGCCCCCTCCGCCGCCGGCTGATGGCGCTGCTCCCGCCGATCCGAACGCCAAGCCTGGGGATGCGAACGCCAAGCCCGCTGACGGTGCGGATGCCGCTCCCAAGTCGGACTCGGCAGCGCCGCCCGCAAAACCGGCCGGCAAGAAATAACACCTGACGATCGTTTTTCTTGGAACTTCGGTGAAAGAGGCGGTGTCCCACGCAAAGGACGCCGCCTCGTCGTTTCGCGTTGACGGACTACAGAGTCCGAAAGTACAATCTGGCTGTAATATCACGGGATTATTCCGAGGAGACTGAAATGTCATCCAAGCGCTCCAAAATCGTCGCGATTTCAATCGGGTTTGCCGCGTTTGCTCTGTCGTCTGCCGCGTTCGCGCAGGACAAAGCTGCAGCCGGTGGCGGCGGCGATAAGCCGGACGGCTACGGTTACGAGTTCTCCGATGACCCGCTGAACGCCGGTGGCTTCGGCCCGAACGATGCCACGATCAAAGTTCGTCCGCGCGCCGCACGCACCACGCTGATTCGTCCGCGAGTGACGTTCGTGCCCGAGATGCTGAAGTCGGTCGAGAATATCTGAGTTTTTCGCGGCCGCCAGAGCGCGGCCGCTCAGGGCTTTAACGGCCCCGGTTATCAGGAATACAAGGCATGGCAAAAGCTGTACTCACGTTCGCGCTCTACCAAGGTGACGCTCTTCAGCGCCGGGAAACCGTCACGCAAGACATCGTCAAGGTTGGCAAGGATCCGAAGAGCCACCTACGTGTCGACGACGAGCAAGCGTCGCGCATGCACGCAGTCATTGAGGTCGCGGGCCCGGAGGACGTGACTCTCATCGATCTCGGCAACGAGCCGGGCACGATGGTGAACGGTGCCCGTGTCAACAAGTGCAAGCTGCACGTCGGCGACCAGATCCAGGTCGGGCAGACGTACATCGTGCTCGAGAGCGCGGAAGCTGCAGGCGCTGAAGCCGTCGCGGCACCGCCGGCGTTCGGTGCACCTGCGCCAAACCCGTTCGCGGCCGCAGCTGCGTCGAGCCCGTTCGCGGCAGCGAGTAACCCCTTCGAGGTGCGCTCGGCCAACCCGTTCGCGGCAGGCGCAGCGGCCGCTGCTCGCCACCAAGCCATGCACGTGCCGGATGACGCGGCGCCCGGCACCTACACCTACACGATGATCAAGAGCGGTCCCGACGTCAGCGCTGACGAGGTCGAGATCGCGCACCTCCAGGCCGTCGAAGTGATGGTGCTCTGGGGTACGAACGTGCTCCATGTCTCCCATCTGAACCCGCCACGGAACTTTTACGTGGGTGAGGAGCAGGGGAAAAACTTCGCCTGTGATTTTTTCATCCCGAGCGAGAAACTCGGCACCACGCGGCTCCCCGTCGTCATCGGTGACCGCGCTTCGGTCGCCGTCGTGATTCCGCCGGGCGCGCGCGGCACCGTTGAATTGCCGGGCCAGCCCCGCATGTCGATGGACGAAGCGCGCCAACGCGCCCAACCGACCGCCGAGGTCAGTGGCGGCCATCAGTTGAACCTGCCCAATGGCGGCAAGGCTCGCGTCGAAATCGGCGATTTCGTGTTTCAGGTGGCGGCGGTCAACGCCGGCAAGCCGATCAAGCACGGCGTCGCGGTCGGGTTCGACTGGAACGTGGCGATGTACTTCGGTCTGTCGCTGGCGGCGGTCGGTGGCTTGGTCGCAGCCATGGCCTTCTTCGTCCCGCCCATGGGTCTGACGGACGACGAAGAGCTCGACAAAGACGCGCTGTACTTGATGCAGCAGTACCTGAAGTCCGCTGCCGAGCGCGAACAGGAAGAAAAAGAAGCCGAAGTCGTCCAAGACAACTCGGACAACAAAGAAGGCGGCACGGGTACTCGCGCCAAGGGCGAAGAAGGTTCGATGGGTAACCCCACGACCAAAGCCGTCAATAAGCGCTACGCCGTGCAGGGCCCAAAGGACAACCCGGATCCACACATCGCTCGCCAGGCTGCTCTGCGTGAGGCGATGGAATTCGGCATGATCGGCCTGCTGAATACGGGCGCGGCCGGTGATCCGAACGCTCCGACGGCGCCCTGGGGCCGCGACACATCGTCCGGTGCGGATGACGTGAGCGCCCGCGGTAACATGTGGGGCGACGAAATCGGTGACGCGTTCGGCGCAGGCGGCCTCGGTCTCTCCGGTATCGGTGAGGGCGGTGGTGGTCGCGGTGAAGGCATCGGCTTGGGCAACATCGGTACCTTGGGTCACGGCGCCGGCACCGGCACCGGTCAAGGGTTCGGTGCTGGTCACGGCCGGCTCGGCGGTTCCCACCAGACCAAAGCTCCGAAAGTTCGCATGGGTGCGACGACCGTCAGTGGTCGGCTACCGCCGGAAGTCATTCAGCGCATCGTGCGCCAGAACTACGGCCGCTTCCGCATGTGTTACGAGCAAGGTCTCGGTCGCAATCCGAACCTCGAAGGGCGCGTTTCGGCCCGTTTCGTGATTGGTCGCGACGGCGCGGTGTCGAACGTGTCGAACGGCGGGTCGGATTTGCCGGACAGCGGCGTGGTCAGTTGCGTGATCTCGGCCTTCTACGGGCTCAGCTTCCCGCAGCCTGAAGGCGGTATCGTCACGGTCGTTTACCCGATCATGTTGGCACCGGGCTGAGGTTCGTCATCGAGGTTGCCTGACGGGTAATCTCGCAATCGCAAAAAGAAGCGCGCGGCAGGCAACTGTCGCGCGTTTCTGTTTTGTGGCGTCGCTGCGCGATGCAACGCGACCGGGGTCGAGGCCCGTTTGCGACGAGGCGAAGCTTGCGCGCACGTTGCGTCGACCGCTGCGGGCTGACGCGCGCGTGCAACATGTCGGGTGCTCTGCCACTTCGTGCCCGATCATTGCGAGTGGCCGAATAGGCTAAACCGCTGTGAAACCACTCGAGTTTCTGGTGCGAAGCGCTTTACTCCATGGGTCGCGTCCGCCTATGCTCCAAAATCTCCTGGGCCCGTTTGCGATGTGCGCAGAATGGCCAAGGCCGTGACCAAGTGGTTCGTTTCGCGCCCTTCGCTTGCACGAGCGTTTTGCCTGCGAATTTTCGATTCAGCTGGTGAGTCTCCCTATGCGTATCGAGTTGAAAGAGGGAAAGCTTGCGATGAAACTCCTGAAGTCTTCTAGCGTTGCAGTCGTTACCGCGGGCCTGCTCACGATGTCCCTTTCGGGGTGCAGTCGTGACCGCATCGAGGCCATCAACCTGGCCAACGAGGGCGATCAGTCCGTCAAGGTGAACGTCGAAGGCGCAATCCAGAAATACGAACAAGCGATCGACCTCGACCCGACGAATCATCGCATCTTGTGGAAGCTCGCGAACGCCTACGAGAAGAAGGAAGATTGGGACAAGATGGCGTCGACGTTGTCGCGCGCCGTTCAGGTCGCTCCCGATTTCGCGAACTACTGGGAGAAGCGTGGCCACGCTCTGGTGATGCAAGCCGAGCTCGGCAACGCCGATGCCTACAAGCAGGCACAAGAGCCGCTGAAGAAGTGCATCGAGAAGGATCCGAACCTCGCTGATTGCTATCACGAGCTGGCGGAAACCTACCTGTGGACGGATGACGAGCAGTCTGCGCTCGACAACTACTCGAAGGCCATCGAGCACGATCCGAGCAAGGGTTTCTACTACCCGCCACTCGCTGACCTGTACCTGAACCTCAAGTTCTACAAGGAAGCCGAAGACGTTCTCAAAGAGGGAACTCGGCTCGTCCCGCCGAACGAGAAGAACAACGCCAAGCTCTACAATATGTACGTGCTGATGGCGAAGGTCGGTCAGGTGAAGGGCGACAAGGCTGCGCAGCTGGCTGCGATCGAGAAGGCCGAGCAATTCGCGGGCGACGCGCACCCGGAGTTCTCGTTCAATCTCGGCAGCACGTACGCCGCCATGGATCCGCCGCAGAAGGAAAAGGCGCTCCGTCTCTTGAACCAGTTCACCAAGCGCGTTTGCAAGGGCGCGCAGGCGACGAAGTTCAAAGAGGAATGCGAAGAAACTTCGTCAATGATCCAGAAGCTGGGATCTTGAATTTGCCTCGTGTCGCCCACGCCAGGGGAGACAGTCTGATTGTAACTGAGGGAGGAGGCGCGCTTCGTGCGCGTCTCGAGTCCACGTCCACCATTCGAGGCTCGCGCTGGCATTGCCACGCGGGCCTCAGCGCCAAGTAGCTTGCCCGAGGGAGCATGGATCTAGAGCAGCGTCTGAAACAGCTTGAGAGCCACCACGACTGGCACGGCATCGTCGAAGCATTGGAGCAGGGCCTGGGAACGACCCAGGATGCAACGCTCAAGGCCGACATCCATCTGCGCTTGGGGCGCGTCTTGCACACGCAGTTTCTGCAGGGTGTTCGCGCGCTGAAGCACTTCCAGGACGCTTACAAGCAGAACCCGTCGTTGTTCGACGCGCTGACCGAAGCGCGTGCGATCTACTGGGAACTCGGCAAGCTCAACATGGTGCAGAAGCTGCTCGAATTGCAGCTCAAGAACGCACCAGATGCCGCTGTCAAAGCGGCGTTGTTCCGTGAGCTCGGCGACGTGTTGTGCGATGTCGCCGAATACGAGCGTGCGGCAGAGGCCTACGCGAAATCGCTGCAAAACGCCGGCGGCAACGCGGGCGATACGGGCGAGCGCTTGCTCGACGTGCAGGTCGGCGCAGACGAGTGGCAAGAACGCATCGCGCTGCTCTTGCGTTCGGCGCACGAGGCCACGAGCCCCGTCGCTCGTTCGGCTATTTTTCTGCGTGCGGCGCGCATCGCTCGGCGTTTCGCGCCGACCGAGTTCGAAGGCATTTTGGCGCAAGCCTATGTTGCCGATCCGTCCAACGTGAGTGCAGCTGCGCTCTATGAGGGGCTGCTCGTCGAAGGCCAACGCACCGAAACCATTTTGGAGACGCAGCGTGAAGCGCTGAAGCGTATCGAATCGCCGACGGCGAAATCGGATGCGGCTTTCCGCTTCGGCGCCCGCTGGGCGCTCCGTCATCAAAACCTGGAAGTGGGCGCTCAGTTCTTGGAAGAGGCGCTCCGCCTCGACCCGACGCGCGAGCCCGCGTTCACGTTCTTGAAGGACGCGATCGGCCTGCGCGGCAACGATTGGGAGCGCGTGATCCGCCTCGCCGATGAAGTGTCCGATCGCGCCGGTGGCGCGCCGAACACGTCGTACTTGCTCGCGAGCGGTGGCCTCATTGCCTGGCGTGAGCGGGGTGATCTGATCCGCGCACGCCGTTTGTTCGAGCGACTGATCCGCGTCGAGCCGACGCATCCAGCGTTGCAGGCGTTCGAGGCCCAAATCGGTGAAAAATTGAGTGCCGATGCGACGCCGTCGCCGGTGTCCGTGGTGCCGAAGGCCCAAGTGCGCGCATCGATGCCGGTTGCTCCCGAACCGGTTGCCCCCGAACCCGTCGCTGAAGCAGCGCCCGAATCGGCGCCGGCACCCATTTCCGCGACCGCAGCAACTCCTGCGCCGGCTCCCGTGGCATCGATGCCGGCAGCGGCTCCCTCGATGCCCGCGGCTGCCAGCAGCTCGGGCGATGCCTCGCTGATCGCCTCGTTGCGCGAAAAATTGGCGCAACAGGAAGCCGCCAAGCGCTTCAACGAGTACGTCAAAACCCTCGTCGCCTTGGGCGATGCCGTTCCCGATGCGGAGGAGAAGGCGGACCTTTATGCGAAGGCCGCGGATCTCTACGTCACCAAGTTCGCCAATCAGGCGGAAGCCGTCCGCGCCTATGAAAAGGTGCTCGAAGTCGATCCGGGCCACACCGGCGCGATCTCGTACCTGCGCGAGATGTACGAGAAGCGTCGCGACTGGGAGAAGCTGATCCAGCTCAGCATGCGCGAAGCGAGCTCCTTGCCAGGTGGCGCCGAGCGCGCCGCGAAGTACAAGCAGATCGCGCTGCTCGCCACCGAGAAGGTGAAGAAGCCCGAGGTTTGTATCGACCTCTGGGCCGTCGTGCTCGAAAACGACCCCGACGACGTCGATGCGCTGAACGCGCTCTCTCAACTGTACGAGCGTTCGCGCGAATACGAGAAATTGGCCGACGTGCTCGCACGCCTCGCCGAGCTCACCTACGACACCGCGGCGAAGATCGAGCTCTTGAACAAGCTCGGTCAGGTCGCCGGTGATCGCTTGAAGGACGAAGAGCGCGCGGTCGATGCCTACCGCATGTTGCTCACCTTGCAGCCGGATGACAGGCGCGCGCAGGAACAGCTCAAGAAGCGCTACGTCACGCTCGGTCGCTGGGACGATCTCGAAGTTTTCTACGCCGACACCGGCAAGTGGGACGAATTCATCCGCGTGCTCGAAAGCAACGAAGCGCGCGCGACCGATACGCCGCAGCGCATCGGCATGTTGATGAAGATCGCCGAGCTCTGGATGACCCAGAAGGGGAAGCCGGATCGCGCCGCGAAAGCCTACGAAAAGGTGCTGAGCTTCGACGAGAACAACCTCGCCGCCGCCGAACGCCTGATCCCGATTTACAGCTCCGCCAATAACTCCAAAGGGTTAGCGACGGCCATCGAGGTGAAGCTCGGTCACGTCGAACACGCCGAGGATAGCCTGGGCCTGCTGCGCGAAGTCGCCGCCCTGTACGAGACACGCATCAACGACAAGGCCAAGGCGTTCGACCGATATTTGTCGGCGTTCAAGCTGGCTCCCTCGGATCCGCAAAGCCAAGCCGACATGGAGCGCGTGGCTCAGGTGACGTCCCGTTGGGACGACGTGATTGCGGCGTATAGCGCCGCCGTCATCGCCGCCGATGACCAGGGCGACCTGCTGACCGCGAACTCGCTGCGCCTGCGGCTCGGTCGTGTGTTCGTCGAAGAAGCGCAGCGCGTCGATGACGCGCTCGCCGAATATCGGGCCGTCTACGAGAGTGAGCCGGATAACCAGATCGCCCTCGGTGCGCTCGAGAGCCTGTACCGTCAAACCGAGCGCTGGCGCGATCTGCTCGACGTCTACACCAAGAAGCGAGAGCTCGCTGACGCGCCGCACGAGCGCAAGCACATCCTGTACGAGATCGCGAAGCTGTACGAGCGCCAGATTGGCGATCCGAAGGCGGCGATCGAGACGTATCAAGCCGTTCTCGAAGACGATCCGGCGGATTCTCCGACGCTCGCCGCGCTCGATGCGCTGTATCAAAAGACGAAGTCTTGGGATCAATACGCGGACGTCGTGCGGCGGCGGATCGAGCTCGAGGGCGACGAAGCGACGCTCATCGACCTGAAGTTCCGCCTCGCGCAAACGCAGCTCGAACAGCTCGGTGACGAAGCGGGCGCGCTCGAGAACTATCGCGAAATCTTGTTCATCAATGCCGACCATGAAGGCGCCCGAGTGGCGTTGGAAGGCATGCTGAAGAGCGAGACGCTGAGCGGTGAAGCCGCTGCGATCCTCGAAACCATTTACGAGACGCGCGGCGATTGGGAGAAGCTCATCAGCGCGCTCGAGATCTTGGCCGTGAGCGACGCGCAGGTCGAACGGCGTGTGACGCTGCTGCGCAAGATCGCCGCGACCGCAGCCAATCAGCTCGGTTCGCTCGATCGCGCGCTCAACGCTCAGGCGCGTGCGCTCAAAGAGGATCCGTCCCTCGGTGATTCGCTGCTCGAGCTCGAGCACTTGGCCGAGCAGGCAGGGGCTTGGGACAAGCTCATCCTCATTTACAACGAGGTCGCAGGTTCCCTCTCGGAGCCCTCGCTCGCGCGCCAATATTGGATGCGCTTGGCCTCGATCGAGGAGCGCCTCGGCAAGGTCGAGCAAGCCGCAGCCAGCTACGAAAAGGTGCTCGCGCTCGATCCGTCGGACGCCGAAGCGCTGCACGCGATGGACGCGCTGTACCGCGGCACGGGTCACTGGAAAGAGCTCATCAGCGTCTTCCGCCGCCGCATCGACCTCGCGCAAGAAGGCGCCGAGAGCGAAGCGCTGTATGCGCAAATGGCGCAGGTTTACGAGGAAAAACTCGGCAAACCCGACGAAGCCATCGCGGCCTACCGCGAAGTGTTGGCGCTCGATCCGACGAGCCAAGTGGCGCTCAACGCGCTCGATGGCCTGTTCACCCGGCGCGGGCTGTGGACCGAACTCGCGGACAACCTCGAGACTCAGCTCGGCCTCGCCGACACCGATGACGCGCAGCGTGACCTGATGCTGCGCTTGGCCTCGCTGCGTGAAAAGCAGATGGGCCAGGCCGAGGCGGCCATCGAAGGCTATCGCCAAGTGCTCGAGCGTGATCCGACCAATCAGGTCGCACTCTCGGCGCTCGAGCGGCTCGGCCAAGAAGGCACCCACGCGCTGGCGATTGCCGAGATTTTGGAGCCGCTCTACCGCGGCCAGGGCGATTACCAAAAGCTCATCGGCGTCCACGAAGTGCAAGTCGCCCAAGCCGAGGAAGTCTCGCGCAAGGTCGAGCTTTTGCACCAAGTGGCAGCGCTCCACGAAGACGCGGCCGGGGACGTGAACGCGGCGTTCGACACGTTGGCGCGCGCGCTCGCAGTCGATCCGTCACACGAGGCCACCCAAGAAGGCCTCGATCGGCTCGCGCGAGTCACCGGGCGCTTCCAGGATTTGGCGCGCGTGTTCGAGCAACTCGCCGTCGCTCAGGAAGATCCCGAGCTCGGTAGCCGGCTCTACGCTTCGGCGGCGAGCGTCTACGAGAACCTCGTCGGCGATGGCGAGCGCGCGATCGAGCTGTACCGCAAGGTGCTGAGCATCGATCCGACGAACCTCGCAGCTGCCGAATCGCTGCAAACACTCTTCCAAAATGCCGAGCGCTACTCGGACATGTCTTTGATCTTGCAGCGCAAGGCGCAGATCTTGGACGACGTCGAAGCGCAAAAGGCGGCGCTGTATCAGGCCGCGACGCTCGAAGAAGAGGTGCTGGAGCGCCAAGAGCACGCCATCGGCGTGTACATGAAGATCCTCGAGATCGATGGCGAAGATCTGCGCAGCATCGACGCGCTCGTTCGGCTCTACCTCGGGCTGGCTCGTTGGGAGGAATTGCTCGGCGTGTACTCACGCAAGGCGGACCTCGTCCTCGACACCGAAGAGAAGAAGCTCATTTTCTACCAGGTGGGCGCAGTCTACGAGCGCGAGCTCTCGGACGTACGCCGGGCCATCGACACCTACCAGAAGGTGCTCGAACTCGACCCCGACGACTTGACGGCGCTCAGCCGTCTCGACGTGCTCTATCAGACGGCGGGCAACTGGCCGGAGCTGCTCAGCATCTTGCAGCACGAAGCCGAACTCACGGCGGACCCGACCGAAGCCGTGAGTTTCCAGTACCGGATCGCCGAGCTCTACGAGCGGCACTTGGGCGACATCGACCGCTCGGTGGAGTTGTACCGAGAAATTCTCGGTATTCAGCCGGATCATGCGCCCACGCTGACCGCGCTCGAAGGCATCAAGAACGGCACGAAGGCGCCGCTCGCGGCCGCTTCCGTCCTCGAGCCCGTCTACGACGCCATTGGCGAGTATCAGAAGCTCATCAGTGTGCTCGAGGTGCAGGTGCGCTTCAGCGAAGACGCCTTCGCCAAGGTGGAGCTTTTGCATCGCGTGGCTCGTCTGTACGAGGAGAGCCTCGGCAACCACGCGCAGGCATTCGATACCTATGCCCGCGCGATTGGCGTGGACAGCCAGAACGAGGAATCGCTCGGTTCGCTCGAACGCTTGGCGATGATGACCGACCGCTGGCCGGCCGTCGCCGCGCTTTACGATGCCGAGCTCGACAAGCTCGACTCGGATCCGGAGCGCTTCGTCGAACTCGGCTTGCGTGCGGCGCAGGTGTACGAGGTGCAGCTCGAGAACTTGGAGAACGCGGTCTCGCGTTATCGGCGCGTGCTCTCGGCAGATCCCGAGAACCAGAGCGCCGTCCGAGCGCTCGATCGCTTGTTCACTCAGATGGAGCGTTGGCAAGATCTCGCGGACGTGCTCGCGCGCGAATCCGAGATCGGCCAGAGCCCGGACGAGATCCTGGAATTCAAGTATCGCCTCGGTCAGGTCTACCAAGTCCGCTTGGGTGATCTGGACAAAGCCATCGCGGCTTACCGCGAGGTGATCAGCGCCGCGCCCGAGCACGAAGACACGCTCAAGGCGCTCGAAGCGCTGTTCGAGAGCGGGACGAAGCAGCTCGAAGTCGGCGAAATTCTCGAGCCGCTCTATCAGAGCTCGAGCGAGTGGGAAAAGCTGATTCGCGTTCGCGAAGCCCAGCTCTCCCACACGACGGATCCGGCGGAGCGTGTGGCCATGTACCACCGCATCGCGGAAGACGCCGAGGAGCGGCTGCTCGATCCGGTGCTCGCGTTCAACGTGCACGTGCGTGCCATCAAAGAAGGCCCGCTCGACGAACGCACGAGCGAAGAGATCGAGCGCTTGGCCAGCATGCTGGATGGCGGCTGGGAGCCGCTCGCCAATGCCTACGCCGACGTGCTCGGCATCGAGGGCATCGAGCCGGCGACGCAGGCCATCATCGGCAAGCGTCTGGCTCGCGTATTCGAGGAAGAATTGGCGGATGTCGCGAAAGCGGAGGAGACGTATCGCTACGTGCTCACCGTCGCGCCGCAAGAGCACGACGCGCTCGCCAACCTCGATCGCATCTACACCTCGCTCGAACAATGGCCGGAGCTAGCCGGTGTGCTCGAGCAGCGCGCGGCTTCTGCAGAGGACGACCACGAGAAGGTCGAGCTCTACACGCGGCTCGGTCAGGTCTACGAAGAGCAGCTCGGGCAAACGAAGGACGCGATCGTCGCGTACCGCGCCATCTTCGACAAACTCTCGCCGACCAACGAGGATGCAATCGCCGCCCTCGGCCGCATCTACGAGCAAACCGAGGCTTATCGCGAGCTCTGGTCCGTCTATCAACGCGAACTGGACAACGCCCACGGCGATGTTCAGGAAGCGGAAATTCGCGCGAAAATGGCGCATCTCGCCGCCGAACGCCTGGGCAACGTGGATGGCGCCATCGAAGGTTGGAAGCGCGTCCTCGATCTGCGCGGGGAAGACCCCGAAGCGCTCGGCGCTCTCGCCGGGCTCTACGAGCAGCAGGGCAAATGGGCCGAGCTGACCGACGTGCTCGAGCGGCACTTCGACATCGCGGAATCGGATGAAGACCGCGTCAACGTGCTCACTCGGCGCGCCCGGTTGTTCGCCGAACAGCTGAACCGCGACGACGAAGCGCTCGAGACGTGGCAACGCGTCCTCGACATCGATTTCTCGAATATCGCCGCGTTGCGTGCGATCGCCCACGTCTGGCGGACGCGCCAGGATGCGAACGAACTCGTCGGTGCCTTGCACGCGACGATCGACCGCGCCGCGGCACTGCTCGAAGCCGAAGAGCTGAAGAGCATCTACCGCGAGCTCGGCAAGACGTACGGCTCGGTGCTCTCTCAACCGTTCGACGCGGCCGAAGCCTGGCGTCATTTGCTCGAGGTCGATCCGACCGACTTCGAGGCGATGGCCGAGCTCGAGGGCGTGTATCGAGCCGAAGAGCGCTGGGTGGACGTCATCGGCGTCAAGATGCAGCGCGCCGACGCACTGCAAGAGCCGAGCGAGCAAATTCGCGAGTTGCTCGAGGTCACCGAGCTCTGGAAGAAAGAAGTCAACGACTACGACCAAGCGACGCCGGCCTTCGAAAAGGTGCTGGCGATCGATCCCGCCCACCAGGAGGCGTTCGAAGCCCTGGAGCGGCTGCACGCAGCAGCGGGCCGCTGGGAGACGCTGGTCGAGCTGTACCTGAATCGGCTCGAAACTCGCGAATCGGTCGAAGAGAAGAACGAACTATTGCGCCGTATCGCGCGCGTGTTCGAAGAGCGCCTCGACGACAAGAACCAGGCCTTCGACGCCTTGGTCAACGCCTTCGCCGAAGACTTCGGCGACGACGAGACCGCGCGTTACCTCGAGCGCATGGCGCAAGCCACGGGCCGCTGGGGTGAACTCATCAATACCGCCAACGCTTGGCTCCCGGAGCAGACCGAAGACAAGCAGAAGATCCGGCTCTGCCTGCGCCTCGGCAAGTGGTACGGCGAGGACCTCGGTCACCCCGAGTACGCGCAGCCCTACTACCAACAGATCATGGCGCTCGACCCGAACAACGTTCAGGTCTTGCGGCAGATGGCGGCGATCCATCGCATGGGCGCGCATTGGCAAAAGGTGGGGGAGACCCTCACTCGCGCCTTGGACGTGGCCGTCGCGAACGAAGATCGCAAAGCGATCTTGGTGGATTTGGGCGAGCTCCTGTTCCGCAACATGAACCAGTCCGATCAGGGCATCGCGTTCTACAAGCGCGCTCTCGAGGTCGATCCGCTGTATTTGCCGGCCTTGACCGCGCTCGAGCGCATCTACGACGAACGCTCGAACAACAACGACTTGGTCGACATCTTGGCGGCCAAGGTGCAGGCGCTGACCGAGCCGGACCAAATTGCCAGCAACAAGCTGCGCATGGCCGGCTTGTACGAAACCGCGCTCGGCGATTTCGACCGCGCGGGTAAGGTGTACCGCGAGGTACTCGAGATCGACGGCGGCAACGTGCTCGGTCTGCGCGGCCTCGAACGCATCTATCAGACGCTGCAGAGCTGGTCCGAGTTGATCGGCGTGCTCGAGCGTCAGCTCGATGTCGTCGAGACCGAGCGTGAACGCGTCGAAGTGCTGCTGAAGTTGGCGGCGCTCCAGGAAGAGCACTTCCTCAAGTTCGACATCGCTTCGCAGCGCCTGGAACAAGCGCTCGAAATCTCGCCCGGCGAGGAGCGCGCTTACGTTGCTCTCGAGCGCTGCTACCGGCGCCTCAAGCAATGGCTCGACCTCATCAACACCTACGAGCGCCACATCAGTGAGGCCGCGAGCGGCACCACGAAGGTGGAGCTCTACGGCCTGATCGCCGCCGTCTATGCCGAAGAAGTCGGTGACGTGGATCGTGCGATCGACGCGTACCGCAACATCGTCGATCTCGACGACACCAACGTCCCGGCGCTCGAGGCGCTGAGCAAGCTGTACGAGAAGCAGGGCGACGCGGCATTGGCCATCGAATCGATGACCCGTGTTGCCGACCTGACGACGGACGGCAATCAGCGCGTCGAGATGTATTACCGCATCGGTAAGGCGCTCGACGAGAAGCTCGGTGATCGCGGCCAGGCGCAAGAGCGCTTCGAGATGTCACTCGACCTCGATCCGGCGCATTTGCCCTCACTGGCAGCGCTGCGCACGATCGCCATCGACGAATCGGACTGGGATCGCGCGGCGCGCTACCTCGAACAAGAGCAGCTGAATACGCCCACGCCCCGCGCGCGCGCCAAGCTGCTCGTCGAACTCGGCAAGCTGCGCGACGACATGCTCGGTGAGCACGACCTCGCCGTGCAGTCGTACGAACTCGCGATGCAGTGCGATTCGGACTGCGAAGAAGCGGCCCTGCCGCTCTTGCAGGAGTACATCCGTGTCGAGCGCTTCGCCGATGCCGAGCCGCTCGCGGAGATGCTCGTTCGGAAGAGCAAGAACAAGGAGCGCACCGAGCAGCACACCTTGTACAAGTTGCTCGGCAAAGTGCACGCAGCACTCGGCAACAACGACAAGGCGCTGAAGGCCTACCAGACGGCGAACGGCCTCGATCTCACCGATCAAGAGACGATCCGTGGCATCGCCGACGTGGCCTTCCAGCTGCAAGACTGGCCGAGCGCCCTCACCAACTACCAGAAGGTGCTGACCGCTCTCGCCGAAGAAGACGTCGAAGAGCGGACGGACGTCTACTACCGGCTCGGTTGTATCAAGCGCGAGCAGGGTCAGGCCAAGCAAGCCATCAACAACTTCGAGAAGGCGCTCGGCCTCAACAGCGAGCACCGGCCGACACTCGAAGCGCTCGTCGATGTCTACGGCAAGAGCAACGACTGGAAGCAAGTCGCGGCTTACAAGCGCCAGATCTTGGACAGCATCTTCGACGGCGAAGAGCGTTACAAGCTGCTCAACGAAATCGGCGACATCTGGAGCGAGCGCGAGAAGAACCCGCAGAAGGCCATCGAAGCCCTCGAGGAGGCGCGCGATCTCAAGCCGATCGACCACGTGCTCTTGCACAAACTGCTGCAGCTGTACCAAGCCGCGGCGGACTGGCAAAAGATGGTCGACACGCTGCAATCGATCGCCGAGGTCGAAGAGAAGCCGGTCATCAAGGCGCGCTACATCTTCACGCAAGCGCAGATCTACCGCGACAAGATCGAGGATTTGGATCGCGCGGTCGAGCTCTTCAACGAGTCACTCGATCTCAATCCGAGTTACCTCGAGGCGTTCGAGCGCATCAACAAGGTGCTCACCCAGCAGAAGAACTGGAAGCAGCTGGAACGCGCGTACCGCAAGATGCTCCACCGCATCGCCGGCAAGGGCAACGCGGATCTCGAGCACACCCTTTGGCATCAACTCGGTTTGATCTACCGCGATCGCTTGCAGCAAACCGATTCGGCGATCGAAGCCTTCAAGATGGCGGCGACCAACAAGCCGGATGCCATCGTGGTGCGGCAGATCCTCGGTGAGTTGTACGAGGTCGGCGGGCGTTGGGACGAAGCCATCGCCGAGCAGCGCGTGATCCTCGAAGCGGAACCGCTGAAGATCGACGCGTACCGTTCGCTGTACGGCCTCTACCTGCAAAAGCTGGCGTACGACGAAGCCTGGTGCTTCGCCGCGGCCATGGCCTTCATGAAGAAGGCAGGCGAGGAAGAACAACGCTTCTTCGAGGACTATCGTCCGCAAGGCATGCTGCCCGTCAAGGGCCGCTTGACCGACCAAATTTGGACGAAACAGGTCTTCCACGCGGACGAGAACCTGTACGTCTCGAAGATCTTCGAGATGATCGCGCCGGCGGCGTTGCAGGCGAAAATCGCGGGCCAAGCTCCGGGCAAAGCGCCCGTGCTGGACAAGCGTTTCAAGCAGGATCCGGCCACCTCGACCATCACCTTCGCCAAGACCTTTGGCTGGGCGGCGCAGGTACTCGGTGTCCCCGCGCCCGATCTCTACGTGCGGAACGACGTGCCGGGCGGCATCCAGGCCGTCGCGGCGCAACCGGTCGCGTCGGTGGCTGGCCAAACGGTGCTCACCGGCTTCCAGCCGCCCGAGCTCACGTTCATCTGCGGCAAGCACTTGTCGAGCTACCGCGGCGAGCACTACATCCGCACGCTGTTCCCGACGCAGGCCGAGCTCACCATCATGCTCTTCGCGGGCGTGATGTTGGCCGCGCCTTCGACGCCCATGCCGCAAGACATGGTCGGGCAAATTCAGCAGACGGCGCAGGCGCTGGCCAAGTTCATCCAACCGGTGCAGATGGAGGGCTTGCGCATGGTCGTGAAGCGCTTCATCGACGACGGTGCGAAGGCCAACATCAAGCGTTGGAACCAAGCCGTCGAGCTCACCTCGTGCCGCGCCGGTTTGATCGTGTGCGGTGACCTCGAGATCGCGAAGAAGCTGATCGGCGCGGAAGCTCCGCTCCCGGGCGACTTGTCGGCAGCCGACAAGATGAAGGAGCTTTTGCTGTACTTCGTCAGCGAGCAATACTCCGAAGTGCGCCGCGCCCTCGGCATCGCCATCGCGGTCTGAGCGTCGAAACGACGAGAGCCCGGCAATTCTTGCGAATTGTCGGGCTCTGCTCGTTTGTCGAGTGGCGGAGCGGCGGGCCCGGTGCCCGTCACGAGCACGCGCTTATTTACCGGGGAAATCCAGCGTCAGCCGCAAGCCGGTACCGAGGCCCGTGTGGCCGGTCGTGTCGACGGTGCCGGACTGCGGGTGCTTTCCGTAGCTGCCCACGTCGAACTCGACGTACGGACCGACGGCCAGGTTGGACCACGGATACCAGTCACCGCCGAGCGTGAGCCGAAGCCAATCCACGCCCGCGTAGTGGTGCGTGGCGCTACCCGTGTTGACGGTCGCGCCGCGCAAACCCACGGCGAGCGCGCCCCAGGGATCGAAGCGCGTGCCCTGCACCAGGTGATAGCGGAGGAACGGACCACCCGCGACGCTTTGAACCGAGCACGCGCTGCAACCAGAGGGAGCGGCGAAGGTGTCGTATTCACCCCACGCGCCGAGGACCACGTTGCGGCTCAGCCCGAAGCCAAGATCCAAATTCAGCGCCAGGCCAGTGCCCATCACCGACGATTCCTTCGTCACTGAGTCGAAGCTGCCGAAGCCCCATTCGGCGCCGGCGGCGGCGCCCAGCACGAAGTGCCCGCTCAGCGTGTCGTGCGCGCTGGGGATGGGTTCGAGCACCGGCTCCTTCACGTCAGCCGGGGAGACGACCGGGCCGGACGGGGCGGTCGCCGTCGCTGGGGCGGCGGAGCTTGCGGCCGCTGCCGGCGCGGGAGTGCTCGCTGCCGGTGCGGGCGCGGGAGTTTCGGCCTGGGCTAGCCCGGCAAGAAACAGACAAAGCAAGGCGGCGCTGGGCGCCAAGAACGATCGCATGGGCGCCTTGTTAGCATCGGGGCCGAGCCCACGAAACCCCCGCCGCGCCCTTTCAGGCAACCGTGGGTCGCGAAGAGCCGATGGGTTCCCCGATGCCTTTCGAGTCCGAGCCCGGCGCTGAAAAAACCTCCCAAACCCTGGAATGCGAACGGCGCCGCGCGCCCGGCCCGTGGCGGGTGGACGTGGGCACGGCCGATGTCCCCTTCAGTGTGGTGCTGCGGGTGGGTGAGGAGCTGATCGTTGGCAGTGGGCGTTCCGCCTCGCTGCGCATCGAAGACGCTGCAGTGAGCGGTCGTCACTGCCGATTGCGCGCGCTCGACACCGGCATCGCGGTCGAAGATCTGGGCTCGAAGAATGGCCTCTACGTGGGCGGCGCGCGAGTCACTTCGGCGGTGCTCGGTGAATCCGGCGCGGCCTTCGTCGTGGGGCGTTCGGCAGTTTCGGTCCGCGCCTTGGAACGGGACGAGGGGCTCGAATGCGCCGATCCGCTGCCAGGGGTGATCGGCACTTCGGCGCCCATGTTGCGTGTCGCGCGGCTCGTTCGTCGGCACGCAAAATCACGCGTGCCGATGCTTCTCCAGGGCGAGTCCGGTACCGGCAAAGACATGGTGGCGCGCGCCGTGCACGAACTCAGTCGCCGAGCGGGTACCTACGTTCCGCTGAACATGGCCGCGCTCCCGGAATCTCTCGCGGACGCAGAGCTTTTCGGCCATCGCCGTGGCGCTTTCACCGGTGCGGTGTCGAGCCGCGTGGGCGCCTTCGAGCAAGCCCACACCGGGACGCTTTTTCTCGACGAAATCGCGGAATTGCCGCTCTCGATCCAGGTCAAGCTGCTGCGCGTCGTGGAAGATGGCGTGGTGCGCGCGCTCGGTGCCACGGCGCTCGTGAAGGTGGACGTGCGGCTGGTATCGGCGAGCTGGGCGTGCCTCGATGAGCGCGTGGCGGAGGGGCGCTTCCGTGCGGATCTCTTTCACCGTCTGGCCACGGTCGTCGTCGAGCTGCCGCCGCTGCGCAAGCGTCGCAGTGACATCGCGCAACTGAGCGCGTCGCTCCTGCGACGGATGCGGCCCGAGCTCGGCGAACGCGCGCTCTCGAGCGCGGCGCTCTCGCGGCTACTCGAACAGAGCTTCCCCGGCAACGTGCGCGAGCTGGGAGCCGTGCTGTACCGAGCCGCCGCGAGCGCGGAGCACGAGATCACGGCGCGTCACGTCGACGATGCCAGCCGCTCGGTCACGCGAACGGCGCGCACGCCCGAGCAAAACGCGCGCGTGGTGCTCGAACAGTGCGCGGGCAACGTGAGCAAAGCGGCGCGCGCCGCGGGCGTTCCGCGCAGCACGTTCCGCGCGTGGCTCAGCCGCACTCAACGAAGCGAGGCGAAAACGCCCGTTTCAGAAGCTGCCGACGACCGAGAGCCCGCGTTCTCCGGGGCCCATGGTGGGCACGACTGAGACGCGCGGCGCCGAAGTGCGTGCGCTCTCGGCCGGCGTCTCCGCGTTCGGGTCGACGAAGTAGTAGATGATCGTGCCCACGGCCGCGACGCCCGCGACCACGAAGCTCACCGTCGATACGGTTTTGTACGTGTCCCCCGAGTGCACGTTGTCGTGATACTTCGAGCAGGCGTTGGCATATTGGCCGGCGCGGTCCGAGAGTGAAGTGGGCGAGGGGACGTAACCCGCGTTCATCAGCCACGTGCTCGGATCGGTGCACAGGCCGCGCGTATCGAGCGGCGGCGGCGCATGGTTGTCACCCGCGGCAGTGCTGCTGATCTTCGCTGCGACTGCATCCGCGTTGCTGTAGGCGTGGTTCGAGGCGAGCGCGAAGCCGACCCCGCTGCCGAGTCCGACTCCGGTCAAGCCGAGGCCCACGAGGCCTACCGGTGAACTGCCGAGCCAACCGAAGAACGATTTGCGCGAACCGTGCTTCGGTTCTGCCGGAGCTTCGACGGGTTCGGTGGCTTCCGCGGGCGCAGCCTTCGGCGCCGCCTTGGGCGCGAAATGCAGATCGGCGTCGGGGTTCTTGCCGGCCACGGCGGTGATCTGAACCGACGCGGTCCGGCCTTCTTTGTGGGCCTCGATCGTGTGGGCGCCGGGCGTGAGGTACAGCGCACCGGGGAGCGGCGAGTTACCGATCGTCGCGCCGTCGACCAAGACTTCGGCACCGCGCTCGTCGATGCTCACGCTGACTTCGGCAGCGACGACCTTGGCTGCGGCCAGGCCCGCTTGAGCCGCTTGCCGCTCTGCGTCCGTCGCGTCCTTCGACTCGCGCAGGTACTGAGCGAAGTGCGTGGCCGCGTCGGCCTCGTAGTTGCTGCGCAATTCACTCTGCGCGAGGTTCAAGAGCACCGCCGGGTGCTTCTTCAACGCATAGGCCTGCATGAAGGCAGCGCGCGCTTTGTCGTACTGCTTCTGATCGAAATAGCCGACGCCTTCCTTGAAACGCTCGCGAGCCATGCCCGTTGCGGCGTCGTCGTCCGAGCGCGCGGGCGGCGCAGCGAGTGAGGCGGCCGAGCTCAGCAACGCCGCGCACGACAAGGAAAGGCAGAGCAGGGTGCGGGCGCTAAGATTTCTCATCATCGGTCAGAATAAGGGCATACGAGGGCGCGTTGAAACTGACACGCTCAGAAAGGCGTGTCGCGCACGATGATACCCTTGCTGGGCTTGGGTGTTGGCGCAGGCTCGGGAGGGAATGCTGCCGCCGGCGGTGTGGTGGCCGGGCGCGCTGCGGGTGTCGAGTGTGCCGCCTCGTGGGGGGGCGTCGGTGCGGGTGCGCGCGGCGTGGGCGCAGACGTGGTTTTGTGACGAGCGGCAGGAACGGGTGCCGGCGCGGCTTGAGCGACCGGCGCTTCGGGTTCGGGCGCCGGCGCGGCAGCTTCCGGAGGTGGAGGTGGAGGCGGAACGACGGCGTCAGGCGTTACTGCCGGAGGCGTGACAGGTGAAGGCGCCGGAGCAGGCGTTGCTGCGACCGCGTTGGTGGTCGTGGCCGTGGCTGCAGGTGTTTCGGAATGGCTGAGCAGGACGCGCGCGCCGCCGATCCCGAGCAACAGAATGGCGGCGCCGAGCACCGCGAACACGATCTTCGTGTTGTTCTTTTTCGGCGGCAGAAAATCGTCGTCATCGGCCAGGGCGGGCGAGGCGAACGGCGCTGCGACCGCGGGCGCGATCGGCGAGGCTGCCGGCAACGGGGCCGGGGCTGCGAGCGGGGATGAGCGCGTTTGCGCCGGCATCGTCACCGCCATCGGCTTTCTCGGCTTGGGCGCTTCGGGCGGCGCTTGCGCTTCCGGAGCGATCACGACTGCGGGCGTGCTCGGGCCATCCTTCGGCGTGTAAGCGACGGCATAGCCGGGCACTTCGCTGCGCGGATGAACGACCACTTCGGTCGGTGGGGCGGCGGGTGCTTCCGCTGCGGGCGCGGCTGCAAGCGCCGCGGCCGCTGCCGACGCTGCAGCCGCAATCCCCGGCGCGGCGGCCATTGCTGCGGGAGTCGCGACGGGCGTCGTCGTGGCGCTGGCGACGGGAGCCACGCGCGCGGGAGCCGGCGCTGGGCTGGCCGCGGCTGGCGTTGCCGAAGTTGGTGCCGTTGACGCGGACGTCATTTGTCCGACTGGAGGTAGCGGTGCGAAACCGAGCAGCGTTTGCTTGTGCAGGTTGCCCTTCGCAGCAACGGGCCCAGGCGCCGGGCTCGCGGTCGCGGGAGTTGCCGGGGCTGCAGCGGGGCTCGTGGCGACGGGGGCGGGCGCGGGGCTGGTCGCGGCGGCCGCAGCCAGCGCAGCGGGCCCGTCCGGAACCGTGCGGGGTCCACGCGCCGCAACCGGTGCCATACCGAGGAGTGTTTGTTTGTTGGGGTTCTTGGCGGCGGTGCTCGGAGCTGCCGCCGGCGCCGTGGTCGGCGCGGCCGCTTTCGGCGCGGGAGCCGCCGGCGCGGCCGGCGCTTTTGCTGCGACCGCCGGCTCGCTCTCGTCCTCCCAGACCGCGGTGAAGCGTTCTGCGAGGCGATCGGCGTCTTCGGCACTCAGCGGCGCCGCAGACGGGGACTGCTTACCGGGTTCTTCAGGCATCAGCGACTCCCTTGAGGCTAGCATCGCGTGTCGGGGCTCCGCAACGCGCGGAAGCCTCGCGTTTGGCCGATCTGCTCGCGCTACGCTAATGACAGAAGCCGTGAGTGGTCCTGGAAAGCGCATTTTCTCGGTAACGACGTGCAGACTGGCCTGGCCAGTGCTCGCGCTACTCGGACTTGCGTGCAAGGCCCGTGTGACGGCAGACGAGCCACACCCGCAAGCCATCGCCGCGAGCAGCGAGCCGCTTCTGGCGCGCGCGGACGTGGTTGCGCGCGCGGACGCGCTCGCCGCGGCAGGGAGCAAGGAGTCGGGCGCATCCGGGGCTCGGCAACTGCTCGCCGCTGCGGAGTTGCGCGAGCGGGCCTTTCGCATCGACCACCGTGAGGTCGATGCGCTGGAGGCCGTGGAGCTGTACCGGCAAACGGCAGTGCGCGAACCGCACTCGAAGTGCAGCGCGTCGCTCGCGCAAGCGCTGCTCGAAGGCGAAGTGCACGCCGATCCGGCCGCCACGTTCCAAGCCGTGTACCGCGCGCAGAAAGCGCCCGCTGCGGAGAAGGCCTGCGAGCAGCGCGCCGCCGCAGTGCTCGCCACACTCGCCGCGTACCGACCCGCGCCGGCAGTGCTCGCCGAACTCGATGCGCAAGCGCACGCCGATGCCGAGCCGCGCCCGAACCCGGCGGCAAGTAGCGCCGCGAACGCGCCGGTTGCCGCGAGCGCACTGTTGCCCGAACCCGCGGCGAACGACGGCGTGATCGTTCCCACCGTGGCGCCTGGCTCGACCGGCGCCCCGCGCGTCACGAAAATCGAGCGCTATGGCGCGCCCGACGCCGCTCGAGTCGTCATCTTTCTGAGTCAACCGGCCACTTATCAAGTCGGTTTTCTGGATGAAGCCACGGCGCACCCACGGCTCTTCGTCGACATCGCAGGCGCGGCTTATCACGGCGTAAAAAGCTTCGACGTCGGTGGCCTCGTCGAACGCGTGCGCATCGGGGCGGAACCGAGCCGCACGCGAGTGGTGCTCGATTTAGCGACCAACGCTCACCGCCGCGTTTTCTACGTGCCGGAACCGTTCCGGCTGATCATCGACGTCTCCAAAGAGGCGCCGGCGCACGTCGAAGAAGCCGCGCGCGGGCCGCGTGCCGTCCATCGCGTCGTGCTCGACCCCGGTCACGGCGGCTACGATCCCGGCGCGAGTGGCCCGAGCGGCCTGCGCGAGAAAGACGTCACGCTCGACATCGCGCACCGCGCGGCGCCGTTGATCGCGCGCGAGCTCGGCATCTCCACGTTGCTCACCCGTGATAGCGACGACTACGTCGCGCTCGATGAACGCACGGCTCGGGCCAACGCATTTCAAGCCGATCTGTTCGTCTCCATCCACTGCAACGCGAGCGAGGATGGCGCGGGACGCGGCGTGATGACCTTCGTTCTGGATGATTCACGCGATGCCTCGGCGACCCGAGTCGCGGCGCGCGAGAACGAATCGTCGGCGGCAGCTGCGGCGGAGCTCGCTAACGCGCTGAGTCATGGCGAGGGGCTTGGACGGGGCCGGTCGACTCACTTTGCGGAGCTCTTGCAGCGCTCGGCGATCGCATCGCTCGCGCCGAGCTACGGGGACATCCCCGATTCGGGCATCAAGCGCGCCGGCTTCTACGTGCTCGCTGGGGCACGAATGCCGGCCGTGCTGTTCGAAACTTCTTTCATCTCGAATCCCGTGGGCGAGACGCGCTTCAATAGCGGAGACTTTCGTCAAAAAATCGCTGACGCCATCGTGAACGCGATTCGGGCGTATCGCGACGGCTTGTAAGGAAAAGTAGGCGCCCGGCCGAGGCGCGAGCCCGAAGATTACCGGTCTGGCTATTGACTGGGAGGGGGCGGATCCCTATCTTTCCGGGCCGTCCGAATTGGCGGGCATTCTCGTGGGTTAGATAGCCAGTCGAGTCCGTTATCCGATGACCAAGGTCCAGTTAAAGAAATTCCGGGACATGCTCGAGGCGAAACGCCAGGAAATCATCAAGCGTGCTCAGCAGACGCTCGATGAAGACATGGCCCTCGACGCGAATGACCTACCTGACGAGATGGATCTCGCCTCCAGCGAGTATTTGCAGTCGTTCCAGTTCCGCCTGCGCGGTCGTGAAAAGGCCTTTTTGGACAAGATCGCCAAGGCGATCGACAAAATCGACCAAGGCACGTTCGGCGTGTGCGACGACTGTGGCGAGAAAATCTCGGTCAAACGCCTCGAGGCGCGCCCCGAGACCACGCTCTGCATCCGCTGCAAAGAGGATCAGGAGCGCGTCGAGAAAGACTTCACCTGAGTCGCTCGTCAGGCTGAGACGCACCCGCGTCGGTCGCTCTTTTGGCGACAATTGCGGGGTTTTGCCCGCTTCGCGCTAGCACCGCCGGTGCGCCTCCGAGCGCGCGCCGTCATCGAGGCGCGCGCTGTCTACCGAGCGCGCGCTGGGGTCTTCTTGGCGGCGCGCTTCGGGGGCGGGGTGGTTTTGGCCGTCGCGGGTTTGCCGACGTCAGCCAAGGCTTGCTTGAGGTAGACGCCGGTGTGGCTGCCCGCGGTGGCGGCCACTTCTTCGGGCGTGCCCGCGACGACGATGCCGCCGCCGTTTTGGCCGCCCTCGGGGCCCATGTCGATCACCCAATCCGCGCAGGCGATGAGCTCGATGTTGTGCTCGATGAGCAGCACCGAATTGCCGGCGTCGCGCAGGCCGAACAGGGCGTGGGTGAGCAGCTCGATATCCGAGAAGTGCAGGCCCGTCGTCGGTTCGTCCAGCACGTACAGCGTGCGGCCGGTCGCTTTGCGCGAGAGCTCGCTCGCGAGCTTGACGCGCTGCGCTTCACCGCCGGAGAGCGTGGTCGCCGGCTGGCCGAGTTGGATGTAGCCGAGGCCGACCTGGCGCAGCGCGATGAGCTTCTGACGAATGCGCGGGATCGATTCGAACAGTTCGTCGGCCACGTCGACCGTGAGGTCGAGCGCATCGGCGATCGACATGCCGCGGTATTTGACCTCGAGCGTCTCCCGGTTGTAGCGACGGCCGGCGCACGAGTCGCAGGTGACGTACACATCGGGCAAAAAGTGCATCTCGACGCGCAGCACGCCGTCGCCTTGGCACGCTTCGCAGCGGCCGCCCTTCACGTTGAAGGAGAAGCGCCCGGGCTTGTAGCCGCGCGCTCGTGCATCGGGCAGACCCGCGTACAGTTCGCGTAAATGCGTGAAAATGCCGGTGTAAGTGGCCGGATTCGAGCGTGGGGTTCGGCCGATCGGGGCTTGGTCGATACTGATGACCTTATCGATGTGCTGCAGGCCCTCGATGCGCTCGCAGGGGCCGACCCAGCCCGTCGCGCCGTACAGCTCGGCGCGCGCGGCGCTGAGCAGCGTATCGACGATCAAGCTGCTCTTGCCCGAACCACTGACGCCCGTGACCGCGCTGATCAAACCCAAAGGAATATCGACAGTGATGTCCTTCAGGTTGTGCGCGCGTGCGCCGACGATGCGTAATTTGAGGTCAGTCGGCGCTTTGCGTTCGCTCGGGATCGGCAAATGCTTGGCGCCCGAGAGATACGGGCCAGTGACCGAGTTCGGATCCTTGATGATTTCGGCGGACGTGCCTTGGGCGACGATTTGCCCGCCCAACGCGCCGGCGCCCGGGCCCATATCGACCACGTGGTCGGCGCACATGATGGCGTCGCGATCGTGTTCGACGACGAGCACGCTGTTGCCCTTATCGACCAAGCGGCGGAGCGCCTGTAACAGGCGCGCGTTGTCCCGCGCATGCAAGCCGATGCTCGGCTCGTCCAGCACGTAGAGCACGCCGACGAGTGAGGCGCCGATCTGCGTGGCCAAGCGGATGCGCTGACCTTCGCCGCCGGAGAGCGTGTGAGCCGTGCGTTCGAGCGAGAGGTAATCGAGCCCGACTTCGAGCAAGAACCCGAGCCGCTCCGTCACCGCTTTGATGAGGGGCAGCGCGATCGCGGCGTCGCGCGGAGGCAAACTGGTGCTGCTGGCGAAATTGGCCAAAAACTCGCGCAAAGCGCGGAGCGGCATGCCGGACAGTTCGGCGATGGTGCGGTCCCCCAGCTTGACCGCGAGGGCCTCGGGACGAAGGCGCACGCCGTGACACGCCTCACAGGTCTGAGTGACGATGAACCGGCCGAGATCGTCCGGACCGATCGCGCCGTCGTCCGACTCGTGGTCTTCGCCTTCGGCCAAGGTGCCGCTGTCCAGCATTTGCTGGAGGCGCGGCACGATGCCTTCGTAGCTGGGCGCTGATTGCTTGGATTTTCGGCCGCTGCCGCCGCCGGTGCTGCCGAAGAGCAAGGCCTGACGTTGAGTTTCCGGGACCTCGGCCCAGGGCACGTCCGGATTGATGCTCAAGAGCTCGACTGCGCGGGACACCTCCGTGGCCGTCGAGACCGAGCCGCGCCGACCGAACGCCGCGATCGCGCCTTCGCGCAGTGAGCGCGTTTCATCGGGCACGATGCGCCCGACGTCGATCGCCGAGCGCACGCCCAGGCCGTCGCAACTCGGGCACGCGCCGTGCGGGCTATTGAAGGAAAATAAGCGCGGTTCGAGCGGGGGCAGCGTGATGCCGAACTCCCAGCTCACGAGCCGTTCGCTCATCACCACGGGCTCGCTGCCATCCACCGGGTCGATGAGCAGCGTGCCATCGCCGAGCTTGAGCGCGAGTTCCACTGAATCGGTGATGCGGCCTTTGGCGCTGTCACGCACGGCGATGCGATCGACCACGACGTCGAGATCGTGCTCTTTGTTGCGCTCGAGTTCGCGATCGTCGCCGAGATCGACCTGCTGGCCGTCGAGGCGCGCGCGCACGAAGCCTTCACGGCGCAGGCGCTCGAGCTCCGCCGAGAGATCGCCCTTTTGCTTGCGCACGATGGGCGCGAGCAAGGCGAGCCGTGTGCCGTCGCCACGCGCAAAAATCGAATCCACGATTTCTTGCACGGTGTAGGCGCGCAGCACCTTGCCGGACTTGGGGCAGTGCGGCACGCCGATGCGCGCGTACAAGAGGCGCAGGTAATCGGCGATTTCGGTGACCGTGCCGACCGTCGAGCGCGGGCTCTTGCCGAGGCCCTTTTGCTCGATGGCGATGGCCGGGCTCAGCCCCTCGATACTTTCGACGCGCGGCTTCGGCAGCTGGTCGAGGAACTGGCGCGCGTACGCGGAAAGCGATTCCACGTACCTTCGCTGGCCCTCCGCGTAGATCGTGTCGAAAGCCAGGGACGATTTGCCCGAGCCGCTCGGGCCCGTGATCACCACCAACTGGTTGCGAGGCAGTTCACAGCTGACGTTCTTGAGATTGTGCTGAGTTGCGCCTCGGACGACCAGAGAATCCATGGGTTTGTGCGGTGACGGTTCGGAGCGCCTGACGGCGCGATTCGAGCCAAGAGGTGTAACATATCCGCCAGCAACGGCTCCCGGCTCCCGCCTAGCACGCTGATTTCCGGGCCCCACGGAGGGCCGATGGGCGCAAGTGACGCCCAGCCCCCCCAAAAAAGAAGCGCTCGTCCGCCGAGCACGGATTCAACCCTGACGGACTCGCGGTGTAGCGCTCCGCCCGCCCTTTGGCCGGGTCTTCAACTACCCGGCGTTGCCGTTGCTCTGCCTGCCCGCTTCGATTAGCTTTCCGGGCCGTGGAAGTTGCCTCAACAAATGACCGAGCGGGGTCTTTCGGGAGCCCTCGGTTGAGTCGATTTTCACAGTTCGCGAGGAGCCGGGGATCCGACCACCCGCGCTCCGAGAGTGCACAAGCTTGGGCCCATAGCTCAATCGGTCAGAGCCCCCGGCTCATAACCGGGTTGTTCCTGGTTCGAACCCAGGTGGGCCCACTGGCCCGTAGCTCGTGCTTTGTGTAGAGGTACGCGAGGAGCCGTTTTAGACAGTGACAATCCAGGCGCAAATCGAGGTTCTCGAAAATTTAGCAGCGCTCGACGCCGAGCTCAAAGAGCTCCGCGACGCGGTCAACCAAGAGCGGGAGGGGCTCGACGGCAAGCGTTCGACTTTGGCATCGCTCGAGGAGCGCCTCGCTCGTAGCGAGAAGAACGCCGGCGACATGGAAAAGATGCGCGGCGACTTGATGGGTGAAGTGCGCCAGATGGGCATACAGGTCGAGCGGTCGCGCGAGAAGCTTTCGCGTTGCCGCACGGAGCGTGAAGCGAACGCCGCTCAGCGCGAAATCGAAGAGCTTCGCAAGCTGTACCGCGATCGCGAGATCGAGGTGGAGAAGCTCGATGGTTTCTTGGATCAGGCTCGCACCGACATGGCTGCGGTCACCGTCGAACGCGACGCGTTGCTCGCCGATCTGCGCGCCATTCAAGACGACACCGAGGGCCGCCTGGCACAGGGCGACGCCGCGGTTGCCGAGAAAGAAGCCGTGCGCAAAGGCTTGGTCGCGAAGGTGCCACCAGTCATTTACCGCCGCTATGAACTCGTGCGCGGCAAGCGCGGCACGGCCATCGCCGCCACGACCGACGGCACGTGTGCCGCGTGTCACATGCGGCTACCGCCGATGCTGTTCCAAGATCTCACGCGCAACAAAGAGTTCACGCAGTGTCCGAGCTGCAATCGCATCCTCTACTATCGCCCCGGCAACACGGATGCGAACAGTGAATCGGGTGCTCCGTGAAGCTTACGGTGTGCGCGTCGGGAGGCTCAGCGGTCTGAATGAAAGCGTGCCCGATCTGCGGTCGACTGTATCCAGACGATGCCGGGTTTTGCCCGGTCGATGGTTCTCAGCTCAGCAGCGCGACGCAAGTCCCGGTGCTGGCTGACGATCAAGATCCGCGCATCGGGCAGCTGCTGTGTAATCGCTACCAGATACGCCGCGTCGTTGCCGATGGCGGCATGGGGCGCGTGTACGAAGCGCTGGACATGCAAGCGCGGCGTAACGTGGCCGTGAAAGTGCTGCACGCGGACGTTTCGCGTGACGAAATCGCCGTCACGCGCTTTCGCCGCGAATTCGACGTGAGCAAGATGCTGCCCCACGATCACATCGTGGAGGTGTTGGATTTTCAGCCCACGAGTGACGGCACCTACGCCCTCGTGATGGAGTTTTTGTACGGCGAAGAGCTGCGCGCGACGCTGAAGCGCGAAACGGTGATCTCGCCCTGGCGCGTGGTGCGAATGCTCAGCCAAACCGCCATCGGGCTCGATGAAGCGCACGCTCGCAAGTTCGTGCACCGCGACTTGAAGCCGGACAACATCTTCTTGTGCCAAACGAGCGAAGGCGACATCGCCAAAGTCTTGGATTTCGGCTCGGCCAAGGACAAGGGCGAGTCCGCCAAGAAGCTCACCGTGCTCGGCACCACCATCGGCTCACCGTTTTACATGGCGCCGGAACAAGCCCAGGGCTTGGACACGCTCGATCATCGCGCGGACGTGTGGGCGCTCGCGGCCATCGTTTACGAGTGTGTGGTGGGGCGTGTGCCGTTCATCGGCAACAACGGGCCCAGCATTTTGCTCGAAATCCTGACCAAGGAACCGAAAGCGCCGAGTGAAGCATCGAAGGGGCAGAAGTTCCCCGTGCCGTCTTCGCTCGATCGCGTGATGACGCACGCTTTGAAGAAGAGCGCCGCGATGCGTATCGCTTCCGTCGGCGCGTTGGCCGATGCGGTGGGCGCAGCCTACGGGCTCAGCGGCAACCACAAAGAGTGGGCCAAGCAGAGCGAAGCCGACTTGGCCGAGCGCGTGAATGCGGCGTTGCCAGCGCTGCTCACGGCCGTGGCCGCGCCGCGCGGAGCCAACGTGGCGGATTCTTTTTTCGGTGAATCCGACAGTTTGGATGCCATGGGCGACCCATTCGCCGCGCCGGCCGCGCCCGCGCCGGCTTTCGTTCCTTCCGCTCGTGCCCCGCAGGCAGTTGCCGATACTGCGCCGATGAGCGAGTACAAAGTCCCGACCGGCGGTGGCAACACGATGGTGATTTTGCTGGTCGGTGGCGGCGCGCTGCTGTTCGGCATCGCGGCCGTCGTCGTGTTCATGCTCTTGCGCTGATTTCTCGGCTTTTTCGCGCGATTTTCGGGGCCTGCCGCGGCTTCGGGCAACACTCAAACCGCTGTGGTATTGAAACCACCATGCGCCGTTCGGTCTTGCTCTCTGGGTTCGTGCTCGTCCTTGGTTCGTCGGCTTGCAACAAGCAAGTGCCGCCCGCTGCGGAGGAGTCGCACTCGGCGGCGGCCGCCGTTCCGTCTGCCGCGCAGCCGGTGGCCGATGCCCCGGTGATCGCGCCGGCCGCTGCCGATTCGGCGGCCCCGGCCGCGCCCGCGGCGAGCCACTACGACGAAGCGGGCTTCGATCTGGTGCTGCAACCCAAGGGTGACTTCGCGGCGGGCAAGGGTGGTGAGGCCGAGATCGTGCTCAATGCCAAGGCGCCGTTTCACGTCAACGACAAGTACCCCTACAAGTTCAAGCTGAAGGAAACGCCGGGCCTCAAGTTTGCGAGCCCGGTCGTGACGCACGAGCTGGTCAAGCTCGAGCCGGCGCGCGCCACCGTGCCCGTGGCCTTCACGCCGGAGAGTGCGGGCAAGCACACGCTAGCCGGTCAGCTTTCGTTCTCGGTCTGCACCGTGGACAAGTGCATGATCGAAAAGCGCGACCTCGCTCTCGAGATCGACGCCAAGTAAGCCGGCGGGGCCCGGGCTCACCCCGGTGATAGCGCCTTTTTGCCGTAATTCCGGGGCCTCGCGGGCGTGGTACGCTGTATCACTATGCCTGCCGAGCGCATTCTCGAAGATTTGCAGCGCATCGCGCTTCTCGTTCAGAAGGAGTTCAAGGAAGAGCGGCGGCTCTTGTCCTTCCGCGAGTACCTGACCTTGTTCGCCACGGGGCCGGTGCGCTACTCGCGCGATGCATCGCGCTACTTGCGCGACATGTTCGATCATTTTGGACGCGAAACCGTGACGCGCCCTTGGGGCGAGCTGTCGCGCTTCCGCTTGTTCGATCTGCCGTTCCTCGAGCCGGGAGAGGCGCGCTCGGACGCGCTCGTCGGGCAAGAGGCGGTGCAAGCCGAGATCTATCGCACGCTCAGCAACTTCGCGCGCGAAGGGCGCGCCAATCGCGTGCTGCTCCTGCACGGCCCGAACGGCTCCGCCAAGAGCACCGTGGCCGCGTGCATTGCCCGCGCCCTCGAGCACTATTCCCTGCTCGACGAAGGCGCACTCTATCGCTTTCATTGGATTTTCCCGACTCAAGCCACGCTGCGCGGCGCGATCGGATTCGGCGGAAAACGCGCGTCCGGCGGCGCCGATGACGGTAGCTACGCGCATTTGCCCGACGATCAGATCGATTCGCGGCTGTTCGTCGAAGTGCGCGATCATCCCTTGTTTTTGATTCCGCTGCCGGAACGCAAAGAGTTGCTCGAGCGCATGTTCAAAGAGGTGAACGCGCCCGCGCCGCCGCCCGCCTGGATGCTACGCGGCACGCTCTCGCACAAGAGCCGGCAGATCTACGAGGCCTTGCTCACGAGCTACAGCGGCTCGCTGGACGAGGTGCTGAGGCACGTTCAAGTCGAGCGCTACTTCATTTCGCGGCGCTATCGCGTGGGCGCGGTCACGCTCGGCCCGCAGCTCTCGGTGGACGCCGGCGAACGTCAAGTGACCGCCGATCGCAGTTTGGGCGCGCTGCCCTCCGCGCTGCAATCGATGACGCTGTTCGAAGCCTATGGTGAGCTCGTCGACGCTGCCGGCGGCTTGCTCGAGTTTTCGGATCTGCTGAAGCGCCCACTCGACGCCTTCAAATACCTGCAAATTACCGCGGAAACGGGCGAGGTGGCGCTGCGTTCGCAAAACGTGCAGGTCAACTGCGTGATGCTGGCCAGCGGCAACGAAGTGCACCTGAACGCGTTTCGGGAACACCCCGAGTTCGAGAGCTTCCGCGGGCGCCTCGAGCTGATTCGCGCGCCGTATCTCTTGAGCTGGGTCGACGAACAACGCATCTACGACGCTCAGATCGCCTCTCAGGTGCAAAAACACGTCGCCCCGCATGCGACGCGCATCGCCGCCATGTTCGCGGTGCTCACGCGCATGCGCCGCCCGAACGAAGCGCACTACACGAAGCCCCTGAAGGATCTGGTGACCGAGCTCACCGCCATCGAGAAGCTCGACCTGTACACGATGGGCACCGCGCCGAACCGCCTGGACGATGACTCGGCCAAGACGCTACGCGCCGCGATCGGCGAAATCTACGCCGAGAGCGAGGCGTATCCGATCTACGAGGGGAGCATTGGCGCAAGCCCCCGCGAGATGCGCACGGTGCTCTTGGATGCCGCGCAAAACACCCGTTACGACTGCCTTTCTCCGCTCGCCGTGCTCGATGAGCTGGATCGCTTGTGCGAGCGCACGAGTGAGTACAACTGGTTGGAAGAGGAGCGCTTGGCGGGCGGCTACCATGACCACGTGCTGTTCCGCAAAGTGCTGCACACCCGGCTGCTGGATGCCTTCGAAGACGAATTCCGCATCGCCAGCGGCTTGGTCGACGAAACTCGTTACAGCGAGCTGTTCGACAAGTACGTGACGCACGTCAGTTTTTGGACGAAGCGGGAGAAGCTCAGAAACCCCATGACCGGCCAATACGAAGACCCGGACGAACGCATGATGCGCGAAGTCGAGGCGCTGCTCGGTTCGCCCGACAAAGCCGAAGATTCGCGGCATGCGCTGATCAGCAACATCGCCGCCTGGGCGATCGATCACCCCGATCAGCCGATCGACAACGCGACCGTGTTTGCGTCGCAGCTCCGGCGGCTGCGTGAATCGGCCTTTGCAGAGCGCCGCGTGGCGATCGCCAAGCTGACGCGAGACATGATGATCTTGCTCCGCCAAGAGGGCAGCGGCTTGGACGAAGCACGGCGCTCGGCCGCCGAACGGGCCGTTTTGGAGCTGGAAAAGCGTTTCGGCTATCAGCGCGGCTCGGCGGGTGACGCGGCGGTGTCATTGGTACGCGAGCGCTTTCACGAAGTCTTGAGCGGGTGAACACGCGCGGCGAGCGGGCGGCGTCCGAATCGGGGCGTGAGCTCGGCACGTGGGCGCTGCTCGCGCTCGGTATCAACGGCATCGTCGGCGTGGGGATTTTCTTCACGCCGAATCTCGTCGCAGGCTTGGTGCCGAATACGCTCGGCGTGCTCGCGTACGGGCTCACGCTGCTCGCGCTCTTGCCGGTCGCCTTTACCTACGCGCGGCTCGGCGCGCATTTCGATCGCGATGGCGGCCCGTACGTGTGGGCCGAGGCGGCGTTCGGTGAGCACGCGGGTTTCTTGGTCGGATTCGTGGCCTACGCGTCGGCGGTGCTCAGCACGGCCGCGGTCATCTCCGGGCTCGGTGAGTACACGGCGCCGCTCTTGGGCTTCGGGAGTGTCGGCGAAAAACGCGTTTTTTCCATGGTTTGCGCGGTCGTTTTCGCGTTGATCGTGCTCAGCGGTTTGAAGCCGAGCGCTTGGGTTTGGTCGGCGCTCACGGTGCTCAAGCTGCTGCCGCTGGTGCTGCTCGTCGGCGCATTTGCTGGGTTCCACGGTCACGCAGAGCTGGCATCGACGGCGTCGACCCGCGCGCCGGACTGGTCGCGCGCCATGCTGGTGCTGGTGTTTCCGCTGCAAGGCTTCGAGATCGTGCCCGTGCCCGGCTCGCGCGTTCGTTCCCCCGAGCGAGCGATCCCGCTCGCCACCGTCGGGTCGCTCGTGCTGTGCGCGGGGCTGTATGCGGTATTGCACTGGGCGTGCGTGCGTTCGGTCCCGGCGCTCGCCACGCAACAAGCGCCGCTGATCGCGGCGGCGACGCACTTGGGAGGCGGGGCGCTGTCACGCCTGGTGAGCGTGGGCACCAACGTTTCAGCGATGGGCATCGCGTTCGGCATGATGGCCATGACCCCGCGCTACCTATCGGCGCTGGAGGGCTCGGGGAGAAAAGCCTTTTTCGCCGTTGAAACACGCCATCATGTGCCCTTTCGGGCGCTGTTCGTGACGCTCGTGCTGGCCTTGGTGCTGCTTTCGGTGGGCGCGCTCAGCCGGCTGTTCGTGCTCTCGAGCGTCGCCGTGTTGTTTCAATACTCGGTGAGCGTGCTGTCCTTGGTTTGGCTCGCGCTGCGCCGCCGTCATGGGCTCGGGCCGCGCGCCGCCCTCTCTGCGCCTTTTGCGCTGGTTGCGTTACTGCTGATCGCGCGTGCCATCGAGCGGGCAGAGCTGTGGGTGATGGCGGGCATCGTGCTCGCCGCAGTTCTGCTAGGCTTCGTGCGTCACAAGGTTTGGTCATGAGCTGGTTCGATACCCATTGTCACCTCGATTCGGAACACCACCCTGATGGCGCAGAGCCGATCCTCGAGCGCGCGCGCGCCGCGGGAGTGACGGCATTCTTGTGCGTCGGGGTCGGCGGGATGCCGCAGGCCGAGCAAGCGCTGGCGCTCGCGGAGCGCCACGCGGATGTTTTCGCCTCGGCCGGTGTCCACCCGCACGATGCCGAGCGTGATGGGGATTTGGATTTTGGTGCGTTGCTCGCTCACCCACGCCTACTCGCGGTCGGTGAAGTGGGGCTCGATTACCATTACGACCACTCGCCGCGCGAGCGCCAAGCCGAGGTATTTCGACGCTTTATTGCGGTTGCTCGGAGCGTGCAGAAGCCGCTCATCATTCACACTCGCAGCGCGCCGGAAGACACACTCGCGATCTTGGAGGGTGAGGGCGCACGCGATGCGGGCGGAGTCATTCACTGCTTCAGCGAAGATCGAGCGTTTGCCACGCGTGCGTTGGATCTGGGTTTCTACTTATCTTTCTCGGGCATCGTGACGTTCAAGACGGCCCGCGCCATCCAAGAAGTCGCCGCCTGGGCCCCGAAAGACCGCGTTTTGGTGGAAACCGACAGCCCGTATCTGGCGCCGGTGCCGCTTCGCGGAAAACGCTGCGAGCCCGCGTTCGTCGTGCACACGGGCAAATACGTCGCGGGGCTGCGCGGCACGCCCGAAGCGGACTTCGCGGAACTGACGCACGAAAACGCGCGGCGCTTGTTCCGTGTGGCCGCCACCTGAGAGCTCTGCCAAACTCGAAGGAATGGCTCGGCGCCTGATTGGTTCGGGAGCGTTCGCGACTTCATTCGTCGTGCACGCGCTGGGCCTCGGCTTGGGCGCCTTTTTGCTCTCGAGCTCGCTGCGTGAGCGGGCGCGCGCCGCGGTGAAAATCCCCTCGCCGCCGATCGCCGTGGAGCTCGATCTCCCCACGTTCCAGGACGGCTCGAGCAGCGATGCCGTCACCGAGAGCGCGCATCCCGAGGCGACGGACCAGCCGGTGAGCGCCGGCGGCGGCCCGCTCGAGCGGCACCCCGACACCGCGCACGCCGGTCACGGTGGCAGCATGGCCGCACACGACGCGGCGACCAATCTTGCGAGCAGCATCGACCCGCTCACCCTCGAGCGCGATCCGCTGACGCACCCCGATCGCAGCCAGGTATCGCGGCTGCGGACCGCGAACGAGCGCCGCTCGCTCGATGACCACCGCGCCACGCCGAACCCGATGCAGCTCACGTTCCTCGCCACGGGTCGCGGCGCCGTGCGCGAGCGGCGTGATGCGGGCCAAGCCAGCCGCGGTTCGGTGGCGGGTGGCTCGAGCGCTGCAGTGGGCGCCGCGCTCGGCAGCGCCTCCCTCGATACGGGCATGGACAGCAGCGTGGTTGCGGGCGGCATGGTCGACGGTGAGCGCGTCGCACAGAATAAAATGGGCGCAGCCTCCGCCGCCCCAGGCGCGACGGAAGCGCACGGCGCGGCCGTCCTCTTGGCGCGGCCCTGGGTGATGCGCGCGCGCCCAGCGCTGCCCACCGAAACGCGCGAGCGCCCGAACGACACCACGGACAGTTCGCAAGCCGTTGCCAGTCGCGTGGCCGCGCTCATTCATGCGAGCACGCTGGGCGGCCCAACGGGCCCCGGTGTCGGCGGTGAGCCCGCGCCCGGCACACCCGGACGCTCGGGCACCGAGGGCCAAGGTTCGCGGACGTCACCGAGCGGCTTCGGCCCCGGCCCCGATACGCTGAACGACCCTGGCATCCAGGGCTACATTGCCGGCCTCAAAAAGCGTGTCGACGACGAACTCACGCGCGCCTTCCCGGAATGGGCCATCGCCGAGGGGCGCAGTGGTCACATCATCTTCGAGATGGCCTTGGGCGCTGACGGCAAGCTCGAACGCGTGCGCCTGGTGCGCCCGAGCGGCATCGGCGAGTACGACGGCAACGTGATGACGGGTGTGCGCCGCATCGCCTCCTTCGGCCCGCTCCCGAGGGCCCTCGGCCAGCGCGCCCTGATCACCATGAGCTACGACTCACTGAACCACGTCATCAGCCGACAAGGCCCCGGCCCGGGTGGCTACGGCAGCCCCCAACTCCTCACGGAATAGCCAAAACCCAAGCCCGTGCGCTCGCTCTTGACAGGCCCGGTGCCCCCCGACCATATTCCCGGCCCCTCAAGCCGAAGTAGCTCAGTTGGTTAGAGCACGCGCTTCATAAGCGCGCTGTCGGCGGTTCAAGTCCGCCCTTCGGCACTAAAAAAACGCTGCTTCGCGTTTTCCGAAAAAGTCATTGGGCACCCGAGGTGCCCAATCGGGCGCAAATGGTTCGCGCGACCTGAGGTGACCATGCGCCTAAGGGCGGGGGTGCGAGCCCGCATCGGGTTGGCATCGTTCATTCTGGAACCCGTTCAGTCTGGCGCTGAGGAAGGTGCCGTCCCGCCATGCCCGTCCATCGACGAAGACCTCGATGGTGAGGACGGCGGCGTGGACGGAGGTCGCGACGAGCTGTCTTACCCCATCGATGCCGGACCTGCCGCCGCCGCCATCGAAACCGCTGGCCGCTCGGATTGGAAGCCATAGGCAAGCCTTTGTCGGCAGCGCGTGCGAATTCCGTGTTTCGTTTCCGGCGGTCCCGCGGCCCGCCCGCCGTCCGTTTGCAGAGTCTGCCGGCACCCTCCGCCCGGGGCGTCACGGAAGTTAGGAGCTCAGCTGATTGAGCCGGTCGCGGGCGCTCAAGAAGACCCGCCTGGCAACCACCGGGCGTGCGCGAATCGCGCCCGCGCGGGGACGGACATGTATTCGAACGCCGGCACGTTTGAGCCGCGCGACGAGAACTGGAGCGCATTGCGCCGATGCGAGCGGCAATGCGCGTTGCGCACGGAGCCAACACGATGAGTGCAAGAACAGGAGAGCTGTTCGAGGAGAGCGGTCATGTCGTTCATCTTCGGCGGTTCGCGGCTGTTTCCGAATGCACGATGCCGCAGAGCGAAGAGCCATGCTCACGCGCGGAGTGCCGTTACCACCTCGGCAACCGTCGGCCAGGCGAGCATCACTTGCAGCCTACGCGAGACTGCGCACTCGCGGTAGCTAACGAAGGGCCGCATACGCTAGAAGCCACTGCTCGAATCTCGGGCCTCACCCGCGAATGGGTGCGTCAGCTCGAAGGCAAGGCACTCGCAAAGCTCGCGAGGTCTGCCGAGCTACGAGCGGTGAATCCGGATCTGCCACACGTGCGCCGTACTGCCTTCGCATTGGCGCGCGCACTCGCTGACGAGCGCGGCGTGCCGATTCGCATAGCTTTCGACGACTCGCTACGGGGCAGCCGCGCACGCCTCCGTCTCTCCGCGCGCCTGCGCAGGAAGTTTCCCGCCATGCTGAGACCCGCCGTTGACGAACTCATTCGGGAGCTGTTCACGCCATGAACGACCGAGAAACGAGAGACTGGTCCAGGGAGCACTGGATCAAGCAGCACATCCACGAGCCCCTCTATGAGTTGGTCTGGCCGCTGCTTCGGCGAGCGATGCGCGACTATCTCCGAAAGCGGGCGGAAGCCGACGGGACTTTGATCGTGAACCAAGACGATCCCGTTGGAGCGCTGCTCCAGGTGCTCGGCACCCACCCCTCCGAGCTCGACTTAGCGCGTGAGGCGGTGGTGGCCTTAATCAAAGACGGCATTCTCGAATGCGATGGTCGCTCAATTTGGATGCCGGAGCGGCCTGCGTCGCAAGCAAGGCCGGTAGTCGTCGGCGAAACCGAGCGCACCGTTCCGAGCACCGCGCCGGGAGGGAAGCGCACATCAACCCAACGGGTGCGCGAACATCGGGAGCGCAAGCGAAACGAGCGAAACGCGCTAGAGGGCGTTTCACGACCCGTTTCAGCCGTTACCGAAGCCGTTTCACTGACCGTTCCACCCGGCGTTTCACCCTCGCGCGGTGACTTGTTTCAAGATCCGCTGCTTTCTCCAAAAGATCAGAAAGATCAAGAAGATACTCATCTTCCTCCAGATGAAACGCGCACGCGTAGGGGCGTTACACCGCGCGTTTCACAGGGCGTTTCAGAGGAACCGGGAGATGAGGAGAACGAGGATGAAGCACTTAAAGGGAACGGAGCGAAGCGGGAGCCAATTCGCCAAAACCAAGGCGCCGCATCTCCCCCGAGCTCGATCGAAGATGCATTGGGAATCGAACTCGCCACGCGCGCCGCGCTGGTGATGGACAAGCCAGAGCTAGGCGACAAGCTCAGGCCAGATCGGTGGCCCGAGGTGCAGAGCTTGGCTGCGGCGTTCGCAAAGGCGCGCAATTGCCCGACCCAACTGCTTGGGCGCTACTCGCTCGATCGGGCCGTGCAGCTCGCGGTTGCGCTCTACGCTGCAGGGTATTCGCAGGCGGAGCTGACGCACGTGGTGACTGTCATCGCGAATCAGGAATGGGCAAAGGGGAAAGGTCTCGGCTCGCTGCTCACGTTCAAGGTGGTCGATGCCAATCGCCTCAAGCCGCTCGTGAAGACGGGCGAGGGATTGAGTCCACGCGCAGCGGCTGCGCTGGCGCGTGCTCGTGAAGGGCTTCGAACACGCGAGGCCGGATGACGACCAGTGGCTCCGATGAGGTGATGGCTCCCGTCGGCGCTCAAGGCGTCGAGCTCTACCCGTTCGATCCGTTGTTGCGGCCAGAGCAGCTGAGTGGACTAGATCGCTTGCGCTGCATCGCAGATCGCAAGTACGCGGCCACACTGTACGACATCTATGTACTCGCCGAGCGCAACGAGGCTGAGGCGACACGAGAGCGCCAACGAACCGCCGAAGCGGCAGAGCGAGCGCAGCGTGTCCGGGCCAAGCTACGGCAGCTTGCACAGCGCGCTCTTGCCGGCGAGCTCGGCAGTGATGCGGCGGCTCTGGCCCGTCACATCGCGGCTGATGGTGATGGCAGACTTCGCGAGGACGACCGAGCACTTGCCGAATTGGGTCACGCGCTCGCCGAGCTCGGCGTCGTCTGATGCGCGCGCCAGCGGCCGGCTAGCTCGCCATCGTGCGGGAAGTACGGGCCGAGCTTTGCTTTGCATCGGCCGCGCTCATCGCGCCGGATCCAGGAAGTACGAGAAAACCGAGATGCCACTCCCGGACACGTCGGTCAGCTTGTCGAACTTCAGTCCTGAGCACAGAGCCGCGCGCTGGAGCCCGGTGAGATAGCGCGCCCCCACACGCACTGCGAGGACTGCGCCGCTCGGACCTCCGTCACGGATTTCGATGTCAATTCCGCGGACCGTCAGATCCTCCGTTGAAACTGACGCTGCCGTGACGCCATGTCCGCTGCCGGACGCGCACGGTTCCGACATTGGCAGGCACGTCCACTCGCTAGCGGGGGCCTGAGCAAACGCGCTCTGGCGCAAACAAGCCCACGCGTTACGCCGGGGGGATGCACACATGTCCGGCACGTCGCCTCCAGCAATGTACGAAGCGCGCAGGGCCCAGGCTTCTCCCGCTATCAGCATCGAGCCGCACGCTCCGGGCACGCAAGTTAGACCGGACGGGCAGGCGTTGCAGGTAGACGCTCCCGGATTGCAACCGCCGTGGCCAGCATTGGTCTGGGTCACCGCGCAAGCGTAGCCGCCGCAGCACGGCCCGCCGCAGAGGGTCGCGGTGCCGGCGTCTGCAGGCGGTGATTGCACGGCAGGCAGTGGCGTTGGGGCATCCTCGACCACCGGATGCCTTCGACGGTGGCAGGCGATCAACGCAAGCAGCGCGACAAGAGTAACGACGGTTGCGCGCGACGGATTCATGCTGCGAGTACGGCGACGACTGAAAGACCCGAAGCACGCAGCCGATTCAACGCGGGCTCAAAGAACGAGACAGCGAAGTAAGGATCGGTGTCGCACAGGACGAGCACAACGGGGCCTTTTCTCTGCCAGATTTGAGCATACATTTCGATCTGACCAAGAGCCTTTTGAGCAGTCGAAGTTGTCAGATGTCGTTTGATCTCAATCAATACACATCGGCCGAGCAGGATGTCGATGCGACCCATGTACGGGAGCCCTTGCGAACGCAGCGGCACTTCGAGTTGCGGTTCAGCCTCAGGCACCGCGACGCGCAGCTTACGAAAGAGCGAATGCTGGTACGGCTTCTCTGTATCCGATCGGCGGGGCCGCCACGCGCCGAGCTCGGACACGAGGCGAGTCACGAGCGGATGCGACGACTGGCGCAGGAATGCGGCCGCGGCCTCGCTATCACGACAGTCGACAACGTTGGGTAAGCCGACGAATGCTTGTGCGACCGCCTCGGCGGCTTGGGCGTTCTCGGAGGGGTCAGCGAGTAGCGCTGCCCGTTGTCCATCGCGATGTGTTGCCCATCGCGCCCAAACCCAAAGGACCGCTCCGCCAACCAGCGCTGACCAATCCCACTGATCGCTCCAATCGAAGTCCCATGAGTCGACCCCGAGGTCGTAGAGGCCGTTGAACGCCGCCCGGACCGCTAGGCCGAGTAAGGAGGCGCCAACGAAAAAGCTGCCGACGATCTGGAGACGCTGTTTGGGGTGAGCATCTCGCAAACGGCCCACCGCGCTGAAAACGTCTGCTACTCCCAGTCTGATATTTGCCAGACCCAGTGCTGGATCCCACTTCCCGTCTTCATTGCGGAACATCGCGATGCGCGCCACCGCGAGCACGAGCGCGAGCACTAAAAACACGATGAGTGCGATCGGCTGGAGAACGGGCACGTGCCCGAGCCATTCCGAGAACCGCGGAGCGAGCACGACGAGGCCAGCAGCTCCAACGAGCGCCTTCGTGCGTCGCCCGTAGAGAGCGGAATCGAACTTGTCCGCGAGCTCGACGAATCGGGAAGCGGTAGTCGCCGCGAGTGCGAAGCCGTGCGCAAAATGCGCCTGCGCGCTCTGTTGTCTGCCACCTCCTGACGCTGCCGTTTGCGCAGGGATGTTGGTAGGCGGGTTCCGCGGCAGCGAGTGCGAGGTTCCGCTCGGCCGCTGGTCCGGCGGCGCGGCGGGCCGCCAGTCGTGCTGCGCTGCTGCCCGACCTTGCTCATGCGGCGGTGCGGGTGCGCTGGCTGGCACGGCGGCAATCGGCATCGAAGGGTCAACAACGGCGCCCGCGACATAGACTGAGCCGCACCGCGGGCAGCGAAACGCCCGCGCAAGGTCTGCCGTAGGAATGATGAGACACTGCCCGCACTCGGTGCAGAACCGCGTCACACTCCCAGCAGCCAACTCGAAGCCCGCCAAAACCCAATTAGGGTAACAGGCGGCGCTGCGTTGCAAAACAGGCAAATCGAGATTCGCCCGCGAGAAGTACCATTGACAGACGATACCCGGCTTGGTCGTGGAAGAACCAATCGCGAGCGGTTCCGGTTGTCCACGACCGGCGGAGGCTCAAGTGGAGCGGATTTACGCACCGCCTGCCACTGTCGTTCCCGCTGTAGAGACGGGACCGCACATCGAACCAGATCAAACGAATGGCCGTCAACGAAGTGAGTCGTCCCAGCAAGGGTCAAGGCATACGATGGCTTCGTCCCAAGTCCGCTCCGACAGAATCACCAGGCGGCGCGAGCTCGGCGGTTCGCGAGTCGGACTTCTCATCGAGATCCTCCCGAAGAAATCCGCCCGCAATTGCCTGCCTCACCACTTTGGCGGGCATATCCACCTCGTGCCATCGTTGAAGTGACTTCGGGTCGAAGATGCACAGCGGATGATGCTCTGGCGTCTGCCGTCGTCCCCAAGGTCCCGCGCTCTCCGGATCAAACCAGCGCCGGCATTCGCAATCGCGCCAGCTCGGGTTGTTGCTGCACGTGTGGCGTTCGACCCGCTCGAACGGGGGCACTGCGAACTTGATCTGCGCGAGGGGGTTTACCCACGCCACGACGAAGCAGCGGTCAGTGACGACAGCGGCGCCGCTCTTGTTGAAGGTATGAGCGAGCCATCGGGCGCGCTTGTGCCGCGCTTCGCGATTCACCGCCCATGCGCGGGTCATGGGAGTGCTGAGGCGGAAGCGGGGAATCATACGTGAATTCCCTTCGTCTCGCCGGAGAGGTAGCGGACGACCGCATCGATTACGGGCTTGTACACGGGATCGACGAAGCGGTTTTGTTTGCCCCGCTTGAGGCTCTCGAACCGTGCCAGGACGGTTTGCCTTTGCGTGACCAGCTCGCCTGCCTTTCGCCCGCGCTTGCCCGGGGACTCGAGCATCTGTCTGAACAGCTTTTGCTGCGACTTCTCGTCGGGGTCGCCGCTTTCATCCACAAGGCGCGCGAGCCGCAAGAGGCGCTGGACTGGGAACGTGCTCGACAACCTCGCCAAGCGTTCGATCACCGACGGCGCCAGGTTCTTGGCGAGGATTATTGCGGTCGAGACGTGGCCCTGAGTGCGGCCGACCTTTTGAGCGATCTCGAGCTGCGTCAGGCCAGCATCGGAGAGTGTCACGTAGGTGCGGCCGAGATCCCAAAGCGGCACGTCTTCCCGCACGGTGTTTTCAACGATGTTCTCGAGAAATCCGTCGGTGCCGAGCACGGCGCACGGAACGCCGGGGTTCTTCAAGCGGCCCTCTTGCTCGAGGAGCTTGAGGGCACGATAGCGGCGTTCGCCTGCCGCTACTTCGAAATTTCCATCCGGCATGGGGCGGACAACAAGGTTCTGGAGCAGCCCGTAAAGCTCGAGTGAACGAGCAAGCTCGGCGATGCGGTGAAACTCGCGCCGCACCTGGTTCGTTCGCGGTCTGAGGCGGTCGAGCGGAATGATCTGGATCCCGTTCACGGCTGCCTCACGTAGTAGAGCTTGCCGTCGCTGAGTTCGATCGTGCCGAGGCCATCCTCGGCGGCCTTGGCTTTGCTGACGGCTGCCTCATCCGCGGTCGCTTCGCGCGCGGTTTCGCCGGTTTCGAGGTCGATGAGGAGCGGCGCGGGGATGTCGTGCTCGCGCTCCCAGCGCTCACGGAATTGGCAAATGGGATGGTGCCGGTCGTCCGGAGTGCCGGCCCAGTCGCGGCAAATGCAGTCGACCGGATCGGGAGCGGGAGTAAGCACGCGTCGCAGCGGTGCAGGCGTGGCCGGCTCGGTCGGCACTTCGTCCTCCTTCGCGTCCACGACCTGAACCTCGTCGTCCTTCGCGTCCACGACTTGAACCTCGGCGGCCACTGCCTGCTCGGACGCGGCCGAAATTGACTTCTGCTTCTCCGGCAGTGGGGTCGCCATGGTGGTGATGGCACGTGGCCGCGGGAGGTCCGGACTATGCGCGAGCTGCGCCTCCCACGCGGATTTTAGCCGGCAGATGGGGTGGTGTTCGGCTTCCTTCCCCGCGGGCTTCTGCCATTCGCGGCAGACGCACTCGCCGGGACTGACAGCGTGGTGAGCGCCACGAATGCGCGCTCGTTCGATCGGCACACGCTCGCTGGTGCCGCGCGCGGTGCCCAGGATGACGCCGCTCGGGGCGCGGACTTGGGTCGGTCCCCGGTCGGAATGGATCTTCTTGATGAGCTCGGTGCGTGCTGCGTGGTCGCGCCATAGGCGAAACTCCGCTTGGTTGAGGCGGTAGATCTTCATGTCCTCGTCGTCGCATATCGCAAAAGTTTTTTGCAACAATCGCATCCAGCATGAATTCAGCTGAAACGCTGGTACCGACTATTCATCTTCGCGCGCTAGCGTTTCTAAATGAACAATTCGGTCGATTTTTCGCGGCGTAAATCCTGCTGATTCACGGTACTGACTTGAACAATTGCGTTGGCGGTTGTTGGCGAACTCGTGCGCGGAAGCTCATTGTTCCCGAAGACACACCGACGAACGGAGACAACAGCCATGCCGATGGTGAGCGACGCGCAATTGCGTCAGATCGCGGGAACAATCACGGGCCTCGAATCCCAAGTGGAAGCCGAGCGCTCCCGGGTGGAAGAGCAGCGATCGAAGGAAAAGGAAGAGAAGAAGAAGACCCGTGCCTTTTTGACCAAGGTGGCGGGATCTGCCGCGAGTGTTGGTGGTGCGGCGCTCGCGGGGATGTGGCACGGCCGGCGTGAGGATGCCGACGGCAACCTCTTCCTGCCGCGAACGAGCTTGCCCGCAGATTTGCTGATTGGTGCCGCGGGTGTCGCTGGCGCGCTCGCATTCAGCGCCACGAAGCCGAATGAGCCATATGCCGACGTGGTGCTCGATGGAACGAACGGCTTTCTTGCGGGAGCGGTGGCGCTCTACTTCCGAAAGCACACGCTCGCGGGCAAGCAGCAAAGCAAATTCTGGGCAGGCGTGCCCGAGCTGATGGGTCCGACAACACACAACCACCCATCGATTGGTGCGTTGCCGTCGACGCGGCCGGTTGCGCAGTCGATGACTGACGCCGAGCTCGCCGCGAGCCTTCGCCGCGCACTCTGATGCACCCGATCGCACTCGCGATCGCCTCGACTCTCACCACTGAGCTGATTCGTCACCTTCTCCGGAGGAAGGACGGGAGTCCTCCATCCGCAGACAACCACGCGAACACGAAGATTGGAGAACTGTGCATGCCGCACTGGGAACAGATCATGGGCGACGACGATGACTTCGGCGAAATTGGCGCCGAGCTCGACTTGATCGCTGGACAGGGCACCGCCGAGATTGTCGGAGAAGACGAATTCGGAGACGACTTTGAGGGCGAGGAAGACTTGCTTCACGCGCTCTCGATTGGCGCCGCGCGCCAGGCGAAGCGCGGCCAACACCGCAAGGCCAGCGCGCTGCAGCGAATGGCGCGCAAGATCCAAGCGTATCGAAAGATCGATCCGGGCGCGGTCGCGGTCAAGCATGGGGATCTCAACAAACGTCGGCGTTTTCCGCTCGGATTTCAGCCGACGACGGTGGCTGCAGGTGCCACATCAAGCATCCCTGCGGCTCCGCAGGACATGTTCCGGCCAGAGCGCTTGGTGATTCCGTCGGACACCGCCTTCGATTTCGGCATCCAAGACGTGAAGGTCGGCAACACTTCGCAGCTCGTGAGCGGCGGGGAAGTGCCGGCGGCGATGTTCACCGAGGTGAGCATCGACACTCACGTGCACTTCAAGACGGCCGAGATTGGCAACCAGCTCTCGGTCTCGGTGCGAAACAAGACGGCTGCGCCGATCGAGTTCAGCGCGGGTGTCGTCGGTACCGTCGTTCAAGCGTGAGCGCGCGGCGCGGATAAGGAGCGCGGGGCCGATGGATGTGTTGATTAGCCTGGGTGACGTCCCTTTGCTGAAAAGGAGCCGTTTTCTCGGGCTCTTCATCAAGCCCATCCTCGATGCACTGGTGACGGTCAATCGTCTCTACATCCGCACGCACCACGTGCCACCGCTCTATCAATCGGGCGTCAGGTACATGCAAGAGCCTGAGGACGGAAAACCGGAGGAATTCGCGGCAATCCCGGTCGTGCTTTCGCGCGGCTGGGCCGACTGTGACGACCTCGCACCGTATCGCGTGGCCGAGCTTCAAGAAGCCGGCGAGAAGGCCAGGATTCGGATCACGTGGCGCCGTCACGGCAAACGCCGGACCTACCACGTGCTTGTGCGACGCGGCGACGGGCGCATTGAAGACCCGTCGCGACTGCTTGGGATGTGACGGCCATTCACTGATTGGAACTGCACCATGCTCGGAAAGATGATTTTGCCGCTCGCCATCGGCGGCGGGCTCGTGTTCTTGCTCGCTTCGAGCTCGAACGCGAATGCTGCGCCGGCGGCGCAGAACCCGTTGAACGCGCTGCCCGACGATCTGAAGCAGCTTTCGGGGCAGGCGCTTGCCACCAATGACCCGGGCATGCTCGAGCAGGTGGCGGGGCGACTCGAGGCACGAGGTTTCGCGGAGCAGGGCCGGCTCCTTCGCGTCCAGGCGGCCTCGATTCGACAACAGCAAGGGATTCCGGCTCCGCCAGCGCCGCAAACTAACCCGGCGAGCTCGTTTGAGTCGAGTCCGGGTATCGCCAATCCGTCGGTTGCGAGCCAGACGCCTGCCACCCAGGCAGCGCCCATCCCGGCACCGCCAGCGGCCGTGCCTCCGGCTGTGATGTCGCCGGAGCTTCAGCAAATGATCACGGACGCGATCAAGAACGGCACTGCGCCCGCACTCACGAGCACCGCTTTCGTCGTCGAGAAGGCGGGATTTCCGGGAGCCGCCGACGACCTTCGGCGTCGCGCAAAGGACGCGGCGGCGACCGTCGCACCGCCAGCGCCGCAGGATCGCCCGAACGTCGCGCTCGATCCATCGATGCCGCCCGACCTCGCGCTGGAGGTCGCTCGGCAACTTCAATTGCAGGGCGATCCGAGCATGCTCGAGGGACTGGCGGCGGAGCTCCGCAAGCGCGGTTTCGGCAACACGGCCGATCAGCTCGAAGCCAAGGCGAAGCAAATCCGTGCGGCACTCGACGCCGCGCGCACGATGAACGCCATCGATCAGGAGTTCAAATCTCCGGGCATCATGGCGCCAACGCCGCCCTTCACGCCCGCGCCGAGCGCGCCTGCACCAATGCCGCCCGCGCAGATGCCACCAGCGGCACAGCCGCAAGCCGTGCCGTCGGCGCCGACGGCCACGTTTCCGATGACCGTCACGGCGACTCCGCCAGCGCCGATTCCGGTTCCATCCGTGCCTCAGCCGCAGCCCGCGCCGACCGAGAAGTCGAAAGCGCAAATCCTCGCGGAAACGGTCGCGACCAGCTTGAACGATTTGCTCGACCGCTTCGGGAGCGTGCCGAAAGCACGCTTCAAAGAGGACAAGAGCATGGTGCAACGCTTCCAATCGCAGGAAGGATTGCAAGCGGACGGCGCCTACGGGCCGACGACTGCGTCGCACGTTGCTCGTTACGTGTCTGACGTGCCGCCACCCTTCTACTGGCGAAAGGGCGCGGGGCAGCGCGACCTCAGCAACTACCGTTCGAACCTCGAGACTCTGGCGCTCGACGCAGAGCAGCTCGGCAATCGCGACCGCGCCGAGCGTCTTCGCGCGAGCGCCCTCAAGGCGTCGCTCGCCTGAAGGAGATGATGAAACATGGCGACCTATTTCCCAGCACTCAGCACGTTCGAGATCAGCGCCGCTGAACAGCTCGGTATCGGCTGCGACAGTGGCTGTAGCCACGTGGGCGCCGAGCCATCGAACGACATGGTGGAACTTAAGTTCTCGCCTTCGGGTCTGAGCCTTGGCGGGCGCTTTTGGCGTGAAGGTCACTTCTTGAAGGCGGCGGTTCACATTCAAGCGGCTGCCGGCGCGCCGCGGACCATCACCGCCCAGGTCGATCTCCGTCCGATCGCTCGAGCCCTTCGTCATTGGTACGCACGCCACCACGGTGTCCGCGTGAGCGGCTGGCCCGGAAGCTTCCTCAAGAAGGTCGGCAAGATCGCGAAGTCGAAGCTCGTGGCGAGCGTGAGCCAAGCGGTGAAGTCGGTCGTGCAAAACAAGGTGACCGGTGCTGCGCTCGGTGCGGCCGCGGTAGTCTTCCCTCCGGTGGGCGTTCCGGCCGCGGCGGCGTATGCGACTGCGAACGCGGCGCTCGCCGCAATCGAGCGAGCGAAGGAGCTGAAAGCAGCCGCACAATCGGCGCTGGCGAGCGGTTCAGCAGCGCAGAAGGCGCTACTCGCCCAGCGCGCGCCCGAGCTGAAGGCGGCACTCGCGCAGGCCGAAAGCGTGCGGAAGAAGCTCCGCGAAGTGGCGATGCGCGCAAAGCAAGGCGATCTTGCGGCGCGAAAGACCGCGCGGATTTTCCGGCACGTCTTCGAGCATCGCCAGCGCGTGCGGAGCTACGATCCGAGCCTCTGCGGCAAGCAGTCCACGCCCGGACTCTTGGTGTCACAAGCTGGAGAGCTGGTGCCCGGCAAGTGGCTACGGCTGGCCGCAGCCGACGTGAATGCGCAGGCGCAGCAGGCGCGCCTGCTCGCAGCGCCGCCACTACCAACGTTGCTCGCGGCGGGGAGGCGCCTCCTGTGAAGCCTGGACCGGACATTTCCGAGCCAAGCCTCAGCGTCTACACGCAGCCGGCGCGGCACGGGCTGTGGAGCGACTCGAACAACTTCGGCGCTGAAGTGGCGTTTGCGGCCGATGAGGAAAATCGGCAGCGCGTCATCAAGCTCCCCGAGTGGGGCGAGCCAGTGGTTTGGACGGTAAGCCTCGGCCTCGACTACACCGAGGAAGAGTGGCCTGCGGGCGGGCCCGGCGGTCAGCGTGGATTCGAAATCGTCGGCGAGGTGAGCTTCGGCGCCGGTGGCGCAACGCAGACCTTCGAGGTGGATTGGGTCCAAGGAACGACCTTCAGTGTTCCGATGAATGCGATCTCGGTGGACGCATTCTATGCCTTTCCATTCGATTTGAGCGAGGGCCCGAGAGCCCAGCAGCCGCTCGATTTGCGGCTGAGCGTGCTCCTCGGGCGCGGCTCTGCGAATGGCGTGCGCCCAACGCGGAGTGCCCAGTTGCTCGACGGCTCGCCGTTCGCCGAGCTCGGTAACGACCAACTGATCGCTACACCCGCGCGTATCCCTAAATTCGGCAAGCGGCTGTTTGTGGTCTCTTCGGTCGAGCCGACGCAGTTCAACGAGCTCGTGAACGGCAACAACTATGTGGTGTTTTTCACTGCTCCAGATGTCTCGGACGCCGCGGTCCGAGTAGCGACGATGCGCATCACTTCGACCGCTCTGCTCGACGGTATTCGCGTCCCGCCGTTTGCGAAATACGTGACGCTTCAAAACGTGGGCGGCGGGTTCACCGAGCCGGTTTCCGCCGGCTTCAACTTCGAGCTCAACCTATGACGGACCAGGAATTTCAGGCGTTTTTGCGCTCGCTGCCGCCGGAGGTTCGCGAACTCGTACTCGAACGCGCGACCGCTGCCGGCACGTACCTCTCGAAAGCTGTCCACGCGCGCAGCCGTATTTATTCGCAGTTTCCGAATCTGCATCCGCGAATCGTCGCGGTCCTCAGCCTGGCCGTTGCGAGGTTCGCGTGATCGTACAGGACAAGCTCACTCCGCTCGCGCCCGAAGCGGCCTCGGCTGCTCTCAGCGCCGCCTACCAGCGACTCACCGGCGCCGCCCCGAGCCAGGCGGTGCTCGGGCTACTCATCGCGCAGTCGGCTCTCGAAACGGACGCCTGGCGGGCGATCCATAACTTCAACTTCGGCAACCAAAAGGCCGGCACGGACTACCCCACGATTGTCCAATTCCGCTGCTCGGAAATCATCGACGGCGTCGAGCGTTTCTTCGACCCTCCGGATTCGACCTGCAATTTTCGCGCGTACGACAACGCAGCCGACGGCGCGCTCGACTACGTGCGTGTGCTCCATAGCCGACCACATTGGTGGCAGGGGCTTCACACGGGCGATCCGAGTGCGTTCGTGGACGCGCTCGCGACTCCGCCGAAATACTTCACGGCGAGCCCAGCACTCTACAAGAGCGCAGTGCTCATGAGGCTTCAGCAATTTGCCCCTTTACCGGGTGGCGCCCTGGAACGCCGGGCGCAGCGCCCAGCAGCGCCGCACAAGTCCCTAGCGCTCCTGGCGCCCGTGGTCCCGCCTCCGGCATCGGATTGTCGCTCGGCATTGGCCTCGTGGCCGTCGGCCTATTCGTTGCGACCATTCGTGGCCCGGCGCGTCGCCGCTAGCCGTGTCTGCCGCGGTCAACGAGTTGGAGCTGTTCCGTGATTTACAAGAGCGCCCTCTTTGCCGCGGCGGCGATCGCGCTCGTCGCCATTCTGACGGGCAAGGACGTTGTTCGCACCCGCCGGATCACGCTCAACCAACTTCAGTACAACGTGACTCTTTTCAACAATAGCTCCATGGAAGTCGAGCGGGAGGACGGGCTTCGGTTCTCTCTTGATCTCGGCGCCGACAAGCCGACGCTGCTGGTTGGTACGGAAGCACAGCTCGAGGACGCGATGTTGCAGCTGAAAAAGGCTGCGCTCGCCAAAGAGGGGGCGCTCGGATGATCCACTTCGGCGATCTCGGCTGTCCCGGCATCGACGTGGACAAGTGGCGTGAAGAGAACCGCGTCCCGCTATTTCCAGCGAAGGTTAATCGCTGGATTCTCGTTCGAACGACACGCGACAACCCAACGCCGGACGATTTGAAGACCACGCTTGCGGCGACCTTCGAGCGCTGGTTCGAAGGGACGCCGCTCGATCCAGCGTTCCCGTTCAATGGCACGACGCGCAGCGCGGCCGCCGATCTCATTCGGCTCGAACGGTCATCTCAAGACAGGTTGACGTTTGCCCAGCCCGCGCGCCGTCGCGAGGAATTGCCGGGACCGACGCCGATGCTAACGGCCGGAGGCGTCGTGTGGCTGGAAGTGTCATTCGCTTACCGCGGCCAGTTGCTCTCGATGCCTTGGCCAGTCCGAACCGGCGCCGCGGTCCAGCTCCAGAGCAGCGCCGAGTGTCCCGTCGGCGCCGACTGGATGCTCGACAGCGCCGCGTTTCCTGCAGCCGACGCGCCACCCGAAATGTCTTCGACCGACAAGGCGGCGGCGACCCTCGGCGACACGGCATCCAATGCCGGCGCCGCAGCTTCCGGCGCTGCCGGCAAGCTACTCGATTCCCTTTGGACGCCGTTGCTACTCGTGGCCGGCGGACTCGTCTTTTTCGTGGTTTTGAAGCGCACGCTCGCGGAGGAAAGTCCCCATGTCAGCTCCTAGCCCGGGCTTCGTGAAGTGGTTGGCGCGGTACCTCTCGGACGTGACCGAAGAGGGCGCGATATCTCGCTTCGAGCTCTTTCACAAGATTGAAGCGGAGCAGGCCGAGCGGCTCGAGCTCTGGCGGAACGATCCGGACGACGCTCGCGATCCGCAGGAGCTTGCGCAAGAGATTCAGGACGCGGCCGATCGTGACGTGCAATCGCGCATCTCTGGCCAGCCGCAACGCTACGTGGTCTACGCCTTTCGCGCCGAGCTCGACGAGCACGAGAGCCAGTTCAGCTTCCTCGTTCGCTCACCGCTCCATCAGGCGCGCCACGGTGAAGACTCGGAACCGCCGACGGAGAAAGGCGTCATCTCGCATTTCATGCGGCAGAACGAAAACATGCACCGGCTGATGATCAGCTCACAGCAGGCAACTGTCGGTCAGCTCGCGAGCGACCTCGAACGCGAGCGCAGCGCGCGCCAAAAATCCGAAGACCTTCACTGGAGCATGTTCGAGAAGTACCAGCAGCTCCTCGACCGCGAGCACGAACGTCGCATTTCGGAGGCCAAGGAGCTGATGAAGGCGCGGCGCCTCGACGAAATGCTCGGCGTTGCCACGGCGCTCCTGCCCATCGTCGTAACGAAGCTGCTCGGATCGATGAACCAAGCCGCCACGCCGGAAACGACCGCCCAGGGAGCAGGGACACCAGCGTCAGTGACGGCGCCTGCGCTTCCAGCGGAAGCCCCCAGCGATCCAAAAGATGTCGCAATTCGGCAGTTCTTCGCCGGGCTCTCGGAAGTCGAGATCTCTGGAGTGCTCGGATCGCTATCGGGCAGCAATCAGCTCGCGCTGGCTGAGCTGCATCGGGCGTTCTCCGAAGGGTCCGCGAACCCCGCCGATTCTGCCGCGCGGCAGCTCACGATTCGCAAGTTTTTGAAAGGACTCAGCGAGCAGGAATTGCGCGGCGTGTTCGCGTCGCTCTCAGACGGCAATCGCAGTCAATTGCTCGCGCTCTACGCGCAATACCGCGAGATCGAGCAAGCGGAGCAAGCTGCGAAGCCTGAGATTTTGCGCTCTTGACGAGAAAGCAAGGGAAGTATGGCAAGAAAATCGAAAGCCAAAAGGACACCGCACGGCGGGGTGTCGCATAAGAAGAAGCGCAAGCCGAGCGCTCACAAGAAGCCGGCGGTCGCGCACGAAGCGAAGTCGCTGCCAGAACGCAGAAAGGAAGCTGCCCGCAAACACGCGGCTTCGATGAGCACTCTTCTTGCGGACAAGCCGAAACACCGCCACCAGCCGTTCGTTGCCGCGGCGCCGCCGCATCCGATAGCTGCGCCCCCCAAGAAGAGGAAGAAGAAGCAGGTGGTGACCTTACGGTTCACGGAGAACACGCTCAAGGACATCGCTGCTCTCGAGTGCGTGCGGCGCTGCTTCCGATGAAACTGGCGTAGGGAGAGTGGACCGCGATGGCGATCTTGGACCTTACGGAGCACCCTGCTTGGTACGCAGTTCGAGTTGCCAAGACGCGCTATGGGCGCTCTGGCGCTCTTGGGTTGCAATACCAGTGGGTGCAACCGCAGTTTTTGAACAACATCGACGCGCTCAAGTTCGTCATTGACCAGAACAAGCCAACGGCCACCAAGGCGGGTATCACAACTTACTACGAAGCTGAGCTGTTCCAATGGGATGGCTCGCACTGGGTGAAGGTGGCCTGAAGGCACCTGCTCCTCGAAGACAATCATCAATAGCGGATTGACGGAATCGGTCCGCCCCTCGGGCGAGCCACGACGGCACACCTACGCGCTCAGTTTGCGCGCGAAGAGCTCACCATGCGTCCAGAAGCTTCAGAGCTAATCCTCTATGTCGATAATGAAGAATGGCTCTATCGCAGAAAGATCGCGATCTTCCACGCGCTCGCGAAGAAGAAGGAGCGCGGCATCTACAGTTCGCTGCTCGCGCCGAAGGCATTTGCTGCCCTGCTGGACACTGCTGCGAAGCAGTACACGCGCGAGTTCGGCTCAATCACCGATCGTTGGAATCAGTTGTTCTCAACGACGCATCGTCGCGAGGCCGCCGAGCACTTCGCGCATGAATTCAAGGATTGGTACGAAGTCGACTACCCGACTACGCGCCACGGTTCAGGCAAACGCTGAGGCACGAAGAACCGAGCATCCAATGGCCTTTGACAAGAGACAACTGGCACGTGAAATCGAGCGCGACCGCCGCGCCCAAGTCTCGTCGCGCCTGTCTAACCTGCGGCTCTTGTTGAAGGCTGCCCAGCGCGAACGGCGCGAAGCGATCGAAGGCATCCGCCTGCGCTGCCGCGCAGCGCGGTTGAAGCTCCGCACAAACTGCGAAGCCCAGAGGCACCGAGCACGCGCCGATGGAGAGATCGCGATTCAGTCCCGCAAGAGAGAAATCCGCGAGGAACGCTACTTCGACCAGCTCCAACGCTCGTCGCTTCGTAGCTCGTCGGCAGCAAAGAGGCGAGCGCCGGTCGTTCGCGGCGAGCGGGAGGCGGAATCGGATGATGAGGTGCGACGGAATCTTCCGCCCGAGCTCGTCGCGGTCTTCAACCGCGTGCGTCGGACGATCAAGGGCTCGCCGCGCAAGAGCCGGAGCGAAGCATTCCTCGATTGGGCCGAGGAGAACCCGGAAGAGATCTATGCGCTCCAAGACCGGAACGCCGAGCGCGAAGTGAAGCGCCTGGTGAAGGAATACGAGCGCGAAGCGGCGAAGCAGTCACGGGGGCGCGTGCCGTTCTGATGGAGGCCCGGATGAAAAACATGATTGTTGTCATGAGCTCCAACCGAGAGCTCGAAAAGCAGACGAAAAACACGCTCGCGGAGCTCTCGCGTCTCGGCGCGTTGGTGCTGATGGAGAGCGGCTCGGCCGATGTGGCCTTTGCCCGCTGCCGCGCATTGACCTGGACATGCGATGTACTGCGTGAGCACCCCGAGCGCGACGTGGTGCTCATGCTCGACGATGACATGGACGTGCCGACCGACGTGGCGCAGGCCCTCGCGGACGCTGCGCGTGAGCTCGGTCGACCCTGTTCGGCGGCGTATGCGACGCTCACTTCCACGGTCGCTGCGAGTCGTTGGGAAGGGCATCCCGGTCTATGGCTCGTCGGCCTCGGATGCCTCGCTATCCCCCGCACCTCGTTGCTCGACCTCGAGTCACGTGCCGAAGTCTTCTCGATCAACGGCAAGTCCTATCGCGCATTCACCTGGTGCGGCCCAGACCGCGGTAACTGGATCGCTGAGGACTACCGACTCTCGATCAACTTGGGCGGCGTGCTGCTCTGCCCGCTGTCAGTCGGCCACATTAAGAAGGGCTCGATCTGGCCCGACGAAGGCACGCTCGACCGCCTCGAGCAGGAATTCCCGTACGAACCGCTCGTCCGAACAAGCTCGTCCGCGGCGACCCCGGTACGCAACCAAGAACCCGAATCTGGAGAACACGCATCATGACCGATTCACCCATCCGTCTTTCGCCTTCTGGTCCGATCATCGGCAAATCCACCGCACCCGGCGCCGGCGCGCGTCTGCGTTTGGTGGATGCCTCGAGCCCGATGGGCGGGTCCCAGGTGATCCCGACCGTCCCTGACGCCATCAGCCCGGATGGTTTCGGCACGCAAAACCCGCTCGTCCTGACCTTGGATGCGCCGAAGGAGAACCTTCACTACCGGGCGAGTCTTTCTCTGGATGTGCTCAATACCTCGACCAACATCGGCGGCGAGGTCGTGCTGTACCTCGACGTGTCGCTCGATGGCGGCGCGAACTACACGTGCCGCGCCAAGAACGCACACGTCATCAACTCAACTATCACGGCCGCCGAGGCTCGCCAGATGCAAGTCTGGCTTCCGCTCACGGTCGGAAGCTCGCTCGGAATCAGCGACGCCACGCCGCCGCCGAGCATCAAGCTGCGCGCGCGCGTGAATCAGGTGGTCGGCACGAGTGCGCTTTCGGTGAACTCGCTCGCCACCTCTGACGGGGCCGAACCGGTCACCGCCCTGAACGGCACGATTCACATGGAACTCGAGGAGTGCCTCTAGCGCGAGCCGCTGAACTGAGCCGCTAGCCGGGGCTCCGGAGGTGGCGCAGACCTCCAAACGACGGGAAATCACGATGAGCAGCGCGGATGCAAAATGCAGGAAGAGCCCGAGCGGTCCTCTCGGCTGCGATGGCGCCAGCGGAGGGGCTCTGCTTCGAGTGCCGCTCATCCCTCTCACGCCACTCTTCAATGGTGACGCGAGTCCGGGGTCGGGCTGGCAGCTCGACGATGTGAGGGTGCAGGGTCCGGTCTTCATCTTTTGGCTCTTGCAGCACGATGTGATGTTGGACCCGGTCGTGTGGTTCGCGGTGGCACCACCCGAGCGCGGAAGCATCGAGCGCGTATCGGTGCACGTCATCGCTCAACCGACCGGATTGCCTGACGGCGGAATGCCGCGCGTCAGTCTGGTGAGGATGCCTCTGGCCGCGAACGCCAACTACGAAAGCTTCGAAATTAGCGACTCGTCAGCTGACCCGAACGCTTACTCCTTGCCGCATGTGATCGAAGTGGGCGCCGCGCAGTTCGGCGGCGCTGCGCTCCCGCTCTCGAATGACTTTGCTTATTGGATCCGAGTCGTCGGTGAGACGGGCGTCAATGCGCGCAACAACCGGCTGAAAATCACCGGCATTTCTCTCTCGATCTCGCCGTGAATGGCGGACTCTCGATCGCAAATAGACACTGACAAACAGGGAAAGGAAACTTCAATGAACGATTCATTTGTGGGCAGCAGTGGCGCGTGCGCTCGACGCGCTCTCGCCGATCTTTTTGGCCGCACTGAGCTGGCTTTCAATCCAGATCGCCTCCTTCGTCAACGCGCGCGTGAAGAACGAGAAGGTGCGCGCCGGGCTGCAGCGTCTCGACGACGCTGTCTTCACCGCAGTCCGTGAGGTCGAGCAGGTGCTTGTCACCTCGCTGAAGACGGCGAGTGCCGATGGCACGCTCACGGCGGCAGAACGCGCTGAAGTGAAGGACGCGGCAATCAAGGCGGTTCGCGGATACATGGGTGCGAAGGGCTGGCTCGAGCTCGGCTCGGTCCTCGGGTTGTCCAACGACGAGCTCGAGCGTTCGCTGGCAGCCCGCGTCGAAGGCGCGGTCTACGACCTGCGCGCGCACCCCTCACGCGTGTTGAGCAACGCCTTGCGGAATGCGTTCAGCGGCGGCGTCTCGGCGCCCCGATGGCCACCAGCGCCCGCGAGCGGCTCGACGACGAACGGCGCCGCCTAACCCGGTCGGAAATCCACCAAGAACCAATTCAAGAACGGAGTGAAGGAAGATGTTGATCTATCGACGAATATTGGGGCTGTTCATGCTGGCGCTTGCGCTCGGCATGACGAGCTGCGCGCCACTATCGAAGGCGGTACCGGTGATTTCGGAAGCGGCGCTGGTGCTGACCGACGCGACGAACGCCGTGAATATCGCGGAGGCGGAGCTCGCGGCTCTTCACCTTTCGCCCCACGCTCAAGCGGAGGCCGACGCTGACATCGCCAAAGCGCGCCGAGCAATCTCCGCGGCGGGCGCGGTCGTCGCTGGCGCGAAAGACATCACCGATGAGCAGCTAGATAAAGCGCTCGGGGAGTTTCGCGGCGCGTGGGGAGAGATAGCGGGCTTGTTTGGCGCTCAGGCTCCCCCGACCGCGCGACCTGTATCGCTGCCAGTTCCACTTGCGATGCGACACGTGAAAGCTCCATGAAACGGATCGGTTTTGCGCTCGCCGCGCTCCTGGCGGTCGCATGCACGCCAGGCGCGGCGCCGGCGCCGTCCCCGACCACAACGGTGACCGCCCCGACAACTGTGGCAGCCGATGCTGGCGTCGGCGACTGCGCTCGAGCCCGTCAGCACCTAGACGAGCTCGAGTGTCCCCCAGAAGAAGATGCGTTCGGCGGCTGGCTCGCCGAATGCACCTCCTGGCCCAACGGGGCGCACATCACATCCTGCATCACTCAACGAGCAACCTGCCTCGGCACTCGGCAGTGCCTCGAAGGAATGAGATGATCACCATTGTCGTTAAGAATCGCGCCACGGTCGTGAGCGACGACCAAGTCCGTGGCGTCCTCATCGCACTGCAAATTCAGCTGGATCGCGACTTCTGCCCCGCTTGGGGCCTCGGAGGATTCCACCTCGAGCTTCGTTCCACGGACGCACCGATCCGCCCCGGCGAGTGGCAGTTCGTTTTCCTTGATTACACGAGCGACGCGAGTGCTCTCGGCTACCACGATCAAACCGTCAACGGGGATCCGATCGCCTACGTCGGAGTGAGGGAGACGATGGACGACGGCGGGGAGTGGTCCGTCACCGCTTCTCACGAGCTTTGCGAGATGGCGCTGAACCCGCGCCTGGACGACAGCGAGGCAGACAACGCAGGCAACCGCATCTACACGAAGGAGGCGTGCGATGCGGTCGAGGCCGACTCGCTTGGCTATACGATCGGAACCGTTCCGGTGTCCGATTTCGTACTCCCCAATTGGTTCATGCCGGAGATCGAGACGAAGGAACCTCGAAGCTTCGTGGGTCATGTGAGCCGCGCGTACGAACTTGCCCCGGGCGGCTACATCTCGTTCATTGACTTGGCGCACCCGGCCGAGGGCTGGCAGCAGCAATTCGCAAAATCTACCGAGCAGGCCGGACGTACCCGCCCGGGAACGGCGCGCAGCGCGATGCGCGCGCGCCTGCAAGCACGCGGAGCTCATCAACGGAGCTCTGCTCACTGAGAGCTGGCCGCGCCGGATCAGAAGCGCCATGCTCTCTTGGCGCAGGGATGGGACGGCGCTGAGACACGAACGGGAGGAAAAAGATGTCGAACGACCCAGGAGTACCGGCCGGCTATCGGCCCATGCGACAAGCTGAAGTCACGCAGGCCATGACGGCTTGGGCCGTCGCGCTGCTACACGATCCACAGAAGTATCCGATGCTTGCTGTGGCAACCGCGGCATTCGACGGGCGCCGAGTTCTGGCGCGGGTGGAATGGCACCCGCCGGACTTTCTGAACGAGACGGTCCATCGCGGCGTGACGCTGTATGAACTTGTCGACGACGATAGTCAGGCAGCTGACGGCGGGCCTGCGGAGGGCGTGGACCTTTCGCACTATCAACAAGCGGTCAAATGGGATCAGCTCGTCAAGTCCGGCGTTTCATTCGCCTTCATCAAAGCGAGCGAAGGCGCCGGGCTCTTGGACGCGTCGTTTGTCAAATATTGGGAACAAGCGAAGGACGCTGGCCTACTGCGCGGCGCATACCACTTCTTCCGCCCGCGCGCGGATCCACAAGAGCAAGCGAAGCTCTTCCTCGATCAGCTTGAAGATCCCGGCGAGTTGCCGCCCGTTCTCGATGTCGAGGTGACCGACGGTGTCTCTGGTCCTGTCATCGTCTCAAAGGTGAGTGCGTGGCTCGATGCAGTCGCCGGCAAGCTCAGACGGCCGCTCATCTACACGGCACCGGCATTCTGGAGTGTGCTCTCGGATGTATCCTCGATCACCGCGAAAGCCGATCTGTGGGTCGCGCACTGGGGTGCGGCCGCGCCGGCGCCGGTAAAAGGATGGAGGGACTGGTCCTTCTGGCAATACACCAACAAGTCCCATCTTTCAGGCATTGCGACCGCCGGCAATATGGACGGCAATCGCTTTCGGGCATCAGTCAGGGAGCTGCGGGCCTACGCCGCCAACCGAGCTGAGTAGTACCGTTTTCGCAATCCAAACGGGGCCGCAGCGTTGTCGAAGCCGTACCGAGTGCTCGCTCGCCGCGCCCAATCTGCAGCGAGCGACGATTTGTGCACTCCCCGCGCCCAGGCCAAGAGGAGGCCCGTTTGTTCGAGTACCCGGACTTCACAATGCTTCAGTTGGGACTCGATGATGGCGTGCAGTTCACCCATCGGGGTCGCACTCGGGAGAAGATGGGAGCAGCACGGATGGCTGCCTAGCAGTCGGTATTGATCGTCCTTGGGAATTTGCGAGCACAGCCTTATGTTGCTCGTCATGAACATTCCCGACAATTCGACCTTCACGATTCTCGACCAGGAACCGCGGATCATCGAGCGGAGCGTGGTGGTCGCTGAGTGCGAGAATGAGAGCTGCACTGACCGCGTAATCCTGCCCGGCCCGGCTCGTCAATTCGCACAGGATTTCGGTTCTGCGCCGGGGTTGACGTCGATCAAGGTGCCCAATGCCGTGCTTAATAGAGCGTTGCGTTGCAACTGCCAGCGCCCGCGAGCATTTCTGGAGCCTGCGGAAGTGGATGCCGACGACACCGCTCAGTGACCCGGCAAAAGTTGGAAGTCCAGGGTCGTCACGACGAGCTCCGCCGGTAGGTTGCCGCTACGCACGGCGTCCAGGAGCTTTCGGTGCGCCACCGCATGGCACGGCGCACGGCCATGGATGTCGATTGCGACGTCTGCCGTGTGGATCGGGATTCGGACGCCGTCGACCAGAGCGATCGTGATTTCGGTTTGCCGCGGGATGTTACGGTCGGTCTCTTGAGTCCAGACGATGTTTGCCATGCGCCATCATCCATCGCCGGCTTGTGATTTTGGTAGCAGGAGCACGGATCGGCCTATTTCTCCGGCCTGGTGGGCCCGTCTAGAACGGGCGATCCGACGGCCACGCTCGCCCCTGCCAGGTCCGGGCCTTCTTGCGGGCGAAGCGTGCACGTTTCGTCGCTTCGTAACGTAGCTGCCAGAAGTTGGGTGACCATCCTCGTCTTCGGGGCGGTGCGCACGACTTGCAGTAGATCGGAACTCGAACGCTTCTCAGCCGCACCTCGTCGAAGCCGCAACCGCAGTCGATGCAGTAGTCGGTCGGCGGGTAGATCCTTGCCAGGCGTGTCATGGATCTGAGGGTGAACATCGCGGGGCGCGCTCAGATCGATTTTACTGCGGTGTGATTTAGCTCGTAGACTCGCCAGTGGTTGCCGTGCTTGTCAGCCCTGCGTCCACGATTTTGAAAGTGCGGGAGGAGGTTCCCTGCGATGGTGCCGCAGTGCATGAGAGCAGACCTGACTTGGCTCGAGACGAAAACAACGTCGTCAGTGTCCTTCCCGATCGCGCTCAGGACGCGGTTGCCACCGTTGATCCCGTCGCCAACATAGTTCCAGCTGTTTCGACCGGGATCCCAAAAACAGCGAACTAGCCCGACGTGTACGCCGATACGAAAATGGAACTCAGGAACACTATCTTTGCCGGATTTCGCCTCAATTTCCTGTGCAAGTCTAGTCGCGAATCTAGCCGCGTCGCCCGCCGTTTTCCAAACATAGATGTAGCCATCGCCGATACAAAGCTGCGCTTCGGCTGGTATGTTTGGCGTGTCCAGTCGAATGCTGTTGGCAATGCGCACCAAAGCGAGAACGACAAGCAACTGGATACCCGTGGGCATCTTCGAGAAGTCCGAAATGTCCAGGTAGACGAATGCCCGTGTGATCGGCTCCGTAGTCAGGCGACGAACGGCAGAACTTTCGTCGGAAAACTGTTCGATCATGTAGTGAAGCAATTCTCGCGAGACGGCGATGTCGTTAGCTGCTTTGCCAAGACCGTCATCATCGATCCGCACACGAGTGTCCCAATCGCTCGCGGGAACGGCGTGTCCTAGGAAGATCGATGCCGGTTCCTCTGGTGGCCCGAACGGGGTTCCGTCTCCCGGTAACTTCGGGCTGCCCGTCTTCAGCACAAGGCCGTTGACCTTCAAGTACTCCTCAAGCTCCGCCCAGTTGTTGAACTGCTGCACAGGGCGGAGGCTAGCAAGGTACACGGCCGCGGGGGGCAATCGTCGGCCTGAACTTGTTCAATGACGACCAGGGCTTCCCCCTCACTTTTTCTTTTTTGCTCAGGCGGGCCACCCCAACCTCGACCGGGCGCGCCGCAGAGCTCGTCGTGCAGCCGACCCAACGCGAGCGACCGGGGACAACTCCGCGACCGTCCCTCTCTAGAACATCTCCAACGCGCTCGCCTCGAGGACGTGGCCGCCGCTGCACCGAACTGCTCGTGACCCATCGAGGCGCTCGCACATCCTGGAAAGATTTGAGCCGCAGATCGGGCAGTGTTGCGTAAGGAGCGCCGGTACCGGCCGGTCGTGATCTCCGTCCGTTACAGGCTCATTGCACGTTGCGCACCGGTCGACGTTCGCCATGTGAGGCTGAACGATTGATCAGTGCCGGCGATGGAGTCAAGGTCATCGTCGTGCCGGATCGCGCTGACGGTCAGCTTCCTCTTGAAAGCGTTCGGGATCTCCTCGGAATCGTTCGAGCTCTCTACTCTTCCTGGAAGGTCCGCGGTGCGGGCCCAATTGAAATGGAGGAGTTACGCTCGATCGGCGAAGACCTCCGTGATGCTCTCCGAATCGCTGCGGGGGCTACGCCGTGCTCGCGACCAATGCGCGCAGCATGGGCGAAAGCCGAGCGCGCGACGCTACGCCTCGGCGACATCATGAGCGAGCACGACAATGTGAAAGCTCTGGTCAGTCACCAGTCCGAAAGGATCGGATTTCGTGAACTTCGGCAGCGGTTGCGTTTCGATCCAAATCTAAAGATGCGCGAACGAATGAAAGCGCGGTTGAAGGCTAAGGCCGCGCGGTTTGGAAACAGAGCACGCGCGGCTCTGATCACGCACCCGAGCGCGGGTCCAAAACCGCCTCACACCCGGGCACCGCCGGCTCGAGCTTTTCAGGTCGCGAAGTAGGTCGTCGCCCGCTTCACGCCTTTGGTCTTCACCGCTTTTTCCCCAATCAGCTTCTTCGCCGGGAGCACAAGCTCTTTGGTTGAAGCACCCAGCGCCGCGCCGATCTGCTCGATGCGTAATCCTGGCGTCTTTTTGATTTGCGCCAGCAGCGAGCGCGTCAGCTGTTCGAGCTCCTTGGCGGTGCGCTTTGCTCCCTTGGCACGCGAGCTCGCCTTTGCCGCGCGACGACCTCCGGCCAGAGAGGGCCTTGCAAGCGCCTTGCGACTCGGCGCGCCGAGAGCTTGCGAAATCGCGGTGTGACTTGCTTCTGTCAACGCGGCGGAAAGCTCGGCGACGAAGTTTTCGATGATGGATTGAATCTTCGATGTGGTCATGTTTCGCGCGACTCTAGCCGGGTAGTCCCGGCCCAGGCAACGCCCGCTGAAAACGCATGTTCATTGGAGCTATGCGCTGCCGCTGCCGAGTCGACTCGCAGTGCTAGAGACTCTCTGCCTTCCCCAACGCGCGTCAGCGCGGTGGTCTGCCACCCAAGAAATGAAATCAATTAGGGACATCCGTCCAGAGCCGATCTTGGCGTATGTGTCGGCGCAATCCTGATCGAGTTTGTCCACTTTTTTGTCCTCCGCCTCGTTCCTGCCCAAACGATTTCGATTGCGCACCATCGCAGATTCAGCGGCTGTCGGCCACCGACATTCCGCCTGGGCAGCCGGGCGTACGTCCCTGACACCCAGCCGGGGGATGCTTTTGGGGTCAGGCGAGTGAGCGCCATTCATCCACCCTCGCTAGGACCGAGTGAGTTTCAAGAAGGCAGGGCGCCCCCACGACCCGTGTCGGCAAGCTCGTGGAATTCGGCGACGAGCCGCAAACGCTCGGCCGTGCCAACGATGGTTGCGGCGGCTTGAATGAGCTGAAGGGCGGCGCTCTTTACGAGCGCGGCAGTCTCGCGCAACTGTTGTGCGCGGGCAGTGGGCGTGATTCCTGCTGCACGGTCGTCGAGCGCCTGAGCCAAGAGCAGAATGGCTTCTCCTTCGGCCGAGAGGTCGTCGAGCACCGCTCCGACCAGAAAGCGCGCGTCATCGTCTTCGTTCATGTCCATTGTCCATTCGGCGGGAAGCTGCGACGCAACACGTGTCGTTGGAGCTCGAGCACGTCGTGGGGGGCAAGGCGCTGTGCGTATGCAAAGGCAGCGCTCAATGTATCGAACACTCGCGGCGTGGTGCGGCGCGGTGCGGTCGGATCTGCAGTCTGAATCGTCGCACGGAACAGTGCGTGTTCGCCGCCCGTGC
>Ga0105245_10000131_pt1 | contig 71486 bp, 51 predicted proteins | sample KBSM54metaG_FD_81523 | JGI IMG/M metagenome (GOLD analysis project Ga0105245, IMG submission 81523) | Miscanthus rhizosphere microbial communities from Kellogg Biological Station, Michigan, USA - KBS M5-4 metaG | ecosystem: Host-associated > Plants > Roots > Rhizosphere > Soil | place... | reverse complement strand
TCGCCCGCCGACACGGTCGCGTCGCTGGTGAGCGTGGCCGTTTTCGCGTTGATCGCGGTGATGCGCCAGATGCCTTTGAACGCGCCGCTCGCGTCGCGGATCTCGACCCAGTGCGCGTTGAAGTACGCCGGGATGTTCGTGCTGCGATCGGTCACCAGCGTATTGCCGCTCGTGCCGCTCTGCGCGATGCCGCTGCCCAGGGACGGCAACTCCGTGTTCTGCACGCTGCCGCCCGGATGTCCGTTGTTGTTGATCGTCAGGCTGCCATACGTCGCGTTCGGACCCTTGAGGTAGATCGAGCCTCCGCCTCCGTACTGTCCGCCGCTCGCGCCGGCGCTGCCGCCGGTCCACGCGGAGAGGTTGTTCAGCATCGTCCCGCCGGCCGTGGTGTACTCGATGGCGATCGCGCCGCCGCCGCCCGTGCGGTCCCAGTTGCCGCCCTGCGCCTGAACGGTTCCGCCTCCGACAAGAGTCGCGGCACGAATCCAGATCGAGCCTCCTGCGGCGCCGTCGCAGCAGCCGCCGGAGCCATTGCCGGTGCCGTTCGCCAGAATCGACCCGTCGTTGGTCAGGCTCGGCGTGTTGACCGTGATCACGCCGCCGCCCGCGGTGCAGCAATGATTGGCCCCGCCCCCCGCTTCCTGCGGCTGGTAGACGCTGCCGAACGTCGTGCTGATCGGCGATTGATAGAAGCCGCCGACGCCGATGTGCGCGCCGCCGCTGTAGTTGCCCGGCACGGTCGCACCCGGATACGTCGCACCGCCGCCGTAGCCGCGGCCCGACACGTCGATCGCGCCGTTCGGCTTCACATTGATGCCGGAGGTGACGTCGAGCGCGATCGTCTGCGACGTCGAAGTCAGGACGGCGCCGCTCTCGACCGAGAGATTCGCCGCCTTCACCTGCGGCGCCGCGACGTGGGCGACGATCGAAACGTCGTCACCACTGATCGGCTGCGAGTATGTGACGTACGTGCCCGCCTGCGTCGTGCCGTAGACGGTGAGCAGGCGGTTCGGGCCGATGAGGATCGGATCGACGCTGAACATCGACTCGTTGCCGGTGACGGTGACGGAGTCGAAGCGGTAGACGCCGCGCCACTGATCGCCGGCCGACACCGTCGCGCCACTGGTCAGCGTGACCGTCTTCGCGTTGATCGCGGTGATGCGCCAGAGGCCCTTGAACGCGCCGCCCGCGTCGCGGATCTCGACCCAGTGGGAGTTGAAGTAGGCCGGGATGTTCGTCGCCCGATCGGTCACCAGCGTGGTGCCGGTGGTGCCGTTCTGCGCGATGCCGCTGCCGAGGGACGGCAGGTCGGTGTTCTGCGCGCCGCCGTGATTGTTGTTGTTGATTGTGAGCGCGCCGTACGTGGCGTTCGGACCCTTGACGTAGATCGAGCCCGCGCCGCCGAACTGACCGCCGGTCGCGCCGGCGTTGCCGCCGGTGTACGCGCGGAGGTTGGAGAGCATGGAACCGGTGGACGAGGCGTACTCGATGGCGATCGCGCCGCCGCCGCCGGTGCGGTCCCAATTGCCGCCCTGCGCTTCGACCGCGCCGGCGCCGCTGAGCGCCGTCGTGCGGATCCAGATCGAGCCGCCCGCCGCGCCGTCGCAGCAGCCGCCCGCGCCGTTGCCGGTGCCGTTCGCGCGCACCGCGCCGTCATTGATCAGCGACGGCGTGTTGATGGTGACGATGCCTCCGCCCGCGGTGCAGCAATGGTTCGCGCCGCCGCCCGCTTCCTGCGGCTGGTAGACGCTGCCGAACGTCGTGCTGATCGGCGATTGATAGAAGCCGCCGACGCCGATATGCGAGCCGGAGCTGTAGTTGCCCGGCGCCGTCGCGCCCGGATAGGTCGCACCGGCGGGGTAGCCGCGCCCGCTCACGTCGATGGAGCCGGTGCAGGAGACGAAGAGCGCGGTGGTGGTATTGATGGTCAGCTTCTGCGTCGTCACGGCGTCGGTCGCCGGATGGGTGACCGTCGCGCCGTCGAGCACGATCAGCGTGTCGAACGTGTGGTTGCCGACGATGGTCGTGGTGCCGCTCTGCACGATGACGACCTTGTTGTCGTAGGAGAGGTCGCTCGCGGAGATCGTCGTGTTGGCGGTGATCTTCGTGCCAGTGACGATGCTGAACGACGACGAGACGTCGGACGAGAGCCCGGCGGTGTTCGTCGCCACTCCGCGCACGGTGAAGATCGTTCCGGGCGTGGCGTCAGACGGAATGGCGAACGTCGCTTCGTAGTAATTCGCCAGGCCGCTGACCGGCGCGCCGGTGATTGGCGTGGCCGACTCGTTGACGAAGAACTCGACCTTCTGCACGCCGTTCGCGTTGTTGCCGGTGTTGTTGCCGATGGCGTACATCCGCAGCTTCGCGCTGTACGCGGCAGGGAAGAGCGCGCCCGGCGAGGGGCACGACCACGACACCACCGGCGCGTTCGGATCGAACAGCGGTTTGATCTGGATGGCGATCGGATCGGAGGCCTTCGTGTTGCCTTCGTAGTCCTTGACCGTGACGACGATCTGCTTCGTGATGGTGTCGCTGCCGTCGACCGCGGGGACCGGGATGTCGGCGCTGAACGAGCCGTTCGCGCCGGCGGTGAGCGCGATCTGCGCCCCTCCATCCATCTGCACGTACGCCGTCTTGACGCCGACTTCGAGATCGGTGGCGGTGGCGCGGATCGGAATGGTCGCGCCGGTCCCTTCGAGATAGAGCGTGTTCGCGACCGGCGAGGTGACGGTGAGCGACGGCGGGTTGGTGTCCTTGAGGATCGTGACCGGCGTCGTCTGCGTCGTCGCCGCGTGTCCCGGGAAGTTGTCTTCCGCGCCGAGGACGAGCGTCATCGGAGCGTCGCCCGGCGTGTCGATCGGAACGGTGACCGTGAACAGCGAATCGGTGACCGTCGCCGTGTTCGGCGTCTTCGTCTGCACGGCAGGCGTGCCGTTGTTGATCGTGCTGGTCAACGTCAGCTTCGTGACCGCGAGCTCGTCGCTCGCCGACACGGTCGCCGTCACGCTCTTGCCCGGATAGAGCGAGAGCGGAGCGACGAGGAACTTGTCGATGACCGCCGGCTGATTGGCCGCGATGGTGTACGGAATCGCGCTGCTCGAAACGCTGCGGCCCGCGCGATCGGTGGCAGTGACGGTGAGCGTCGCCGCTCCGGGAGTGGTCGTCGCCGGAATGGCCAGCGACACGGAGCCGGCCGCCGCGGTGGCGGGATAAGTGAAGTAGTTGTCGACGCGGTTCGGCGTGACCGGCGTCCAGGCCAGCGTGACGAAGCCGACGCCGGCGATGGAGCTCGCGCTGTAGCCCGGCGTGATGGTCGCGCCCTGCACCAGCGTGCTTCCGGAGGCCGGGACCGGCGTGACCTGGATGGCCGGCTGATCGTCCGGCAGCACGAGGAGCGCGGTCGGATCGATCGTCGCCGCGGTGCGGTCGTTGGTCGTCGCGCCGATCTGCAGCGTGTCGTCGGCGCGGAGCAGGGCGCGTGCGCCGAGCTCGAGGCGATCGACGTGCACGGCGCCGAGCGGCGTCGGACGCGTGAGGTGAGACGACGTCGGGAAGCGCTCGTCGTACGAGCTGACAGTGAGCTCGCCGAACGACTGGCCGGGACGCTTCGTGAAGATCGTGCCGGCGCCGCCGTCGAGGTAGCTCGCCGATTCAGTGGAGGTGTTGTTGCGGCCGCCGCGGGCCTGGAGCTGCAGGCCGATGGTGTCGGCGCTGAAGCGGTCGGCGGCGTTGATGGCGATCCGTCCGCCGCCGGCGCCGCGCGAGGCCTGATCGTTCGCGTCGTCGTCGCCGCCGTTCGCGGTGACACGCGCCAGCGGTCCGGCGATGAACTGCTTCGTGGTGACGTCGATGCTGCCGCCCGATCCCGCTTCCGCGGTGCCGACGCCGGTGCCGCCGTCGGCGCGGAGGTTGCCGGCGATGACGAAGATGCCGAGGTCCGCCGGCTGCGTTCCGCCGGTGAGGCGGATCGCGCCTCCGCCCGAGCCGCCCGCCTGGCAGCAGCTGCCCGCGCCGGCGCCGCCGGTGCCGAGGTCGAACGGAGCGCTGAGCGATCCGTACGCGGCGTTGGTCCTGCCGCCGTTGCGCTCGCCGCCGAGTCCCGCGTACGACGCCGAGGCGCCGGGGGTCGGGCCGTTGGCCGCGCTGTTGCCGGTGGTCATGCCGGCGGCGTTGTTGTTCTTCGTGTTGCTGCCGTCGGAGTTGACGCCCCAGCCGCCGAGGTAGCCGCGGGCGGAGACGTCGATCGATGACGCGCAGTCGACGTAGAGGTGATCGCTGATGGTGAGATCGAGCTTCTGTTCGACGGTGGTGGTCGTGGACAGCGTCTCGACGCGCGCGCCGTTGAGGACGATGAGGTTCTTCAGCGTCAGCGGCACGTGCGGGACGAGCTTCGCCGTCGCGCCGCGCACGAGGATGCTCTTCCCCTGATAGGTCGCGACGTCGGACGAGGTGACGGCCTGGATGCGGTCGTCGATGCTGATGTCGACCGTCACGAGCTCGATCGGAATGGTGAGCTGCACGTCGTGCTCGCTGTTCGCGTCGCTGACGATCGCGGTGAGCGAGTACGGAGTGCCTGCGGCCGGCGTGGCGAGCGTGACCGCCGCCTGGTAGGTGTCGGTGGTGCCGACACGTGAAGCGACAACCGGATCGGTGACGCCGGGGATGACGAACTTCACCGCCGTGACGGCGATGTCGTCGGTGGCCTTGACCTGCAGCGTGACCGGGAGGCTGCTGGCGGCCGGGAACGTCGCCTTGTCGACGGGGCAGAGCCACGCGCCCTTCGGCACGGTCGGATCGTTCACGCCGATGTAGACGATGTCGACGGAGGTCGAGACGGTGTTGCCGTGATAGTCGGTGGCGGTGATGGTGATCGGGATGCGTGTGTCGACGTTCTTCGCCGGCACGGTGATCTGGCCGGAGGAGTAGCTCCAGGTGTGCGCCTGCACGCCGGGGATGACGAGCGTGGTGTTGGTGGCCGGGACGGTGATGACCTGGCCGTCGAAGGCGAAGGTGACGGACTTGACGCCGCTCTCGTTGTCGCCGACGAGGGCGACGATCTGGTACTTCGTGCCGATGGCGTAGCGGGTCTCGGCCGCGGGCGAAACGGAGATGACGGCGGGATTGACGGCGTCGGCGAGCACGGTGAGCGTGCTGCTCGCCGTCCCCTTCTGGCCGCGTACATCCGTCACTGCGGCACTGAACGTCGCCGTCGTTCCTTCCTTCAGGGTGGAGGGAAGATCGAAGTCGAAGCTCGCCGGTTGCCACGGCGTCTCGACGCCGAGGCGCGTCATCTGCTTGACGAGCGACTTGGTCCACGCCGAGCCGTCGCTCTGCGTGCCGCTGGCGTCGATCTGTACGGTGGCGAACGTTCCTTCGTCATCGAAGGAAACGGAGGCGTTGACGCGGTTGCTGGCGTACGCCGACTGCGGCGTCAGCGTAACCGCCACGTTCTGCGGCGGCTTGTTCGGCTTGACCTGCCAGGTGATGGTGGCGGGATCGCTGATGTTGGTCGACTGATCCGTCGCGATCGCCCGCAACGTGAGCGTCGATCCACCCTCGGGCACATCCGGTCCGACGAACGTGTACGAGAACGGCGCGGTGGTCGTGGTGTAGAGGAACGTCTGCGCCGTTCCGTCCATCCGGAAGTAGTCGACGCGCGCGACGTCGGTGGCCGGGCTGTTGTCGGAGTTCGTCAGGTTGACCTTCAGCGCGTACTGCACGCCGGAGATCAGCGGGAAGGTGTCGGGGACCGGCGAGACGAGGGTCACGACCGGCTTGTTGAGATCGAAGGAGAAGAAGTGGAACGTCTGCTCCGGCGCGGGATTGCCCTGCAGGTCGCGGACGCCGGAGAAGACGACGCGGTAATACGACTGCTGTTCGATGGCGTCGTCGGGCGCGAAGTTGAGCGTGAGGCCGGTGGCCGGATCGACGTACGCCCGACCCGGCTTCTCCGCGAGGATCGTGCCGCCCGGACCGGCGGCGCTGATCTTGTAGAGATGGAACTGGGCGCCATTAGCAGGGCCGCCCGCCTGCCATGACGTGGCGTCGATCGGCTCGTTGAAGGTGAAGACGAACGTGGTCGCCGCCTGCAGCGGCGTGGTGACCGCCGGATTGACCTTGACGACGTGCGGCTCGGCGTAGTCGGAGGTGATGAAGCTGCCGCCGCGCGTGGCCGGCATCTTGTTGCCGGTGAGATCGCGGATCTCGCCCGACACGATGATGCGATAGAGCGTGTTGCTCTTCAGCGGAAACTTCTCCCCCGGCGCGGTGGGAGGAGGCGTCATAGTGACGGTGTACGTGCCGTCGGTGTTGTTGACCGCGCTGAAGCTGCAGTTGAGCGGCGACGAGCTGTCCGCCGGCACGAGCTGGATGAACGAGTTGTTGATGTAGTTGCTCGCCACCTGCTCGCTGAAGACGAAGCGGAGCGTGGCGTCGGGCGACACGTTCTGCGAGCCGTCGGAGGGGAAGAAGCTGACGAGCTGCGGCGGCGTGGCGTCGAGCCGCACGTTCGGCAGCGTGATGAGCTTCGAGGCGTCGTTGAGGGTGACGAAATACGACTGACGCGCGCCGACCGTGACGTCGTCCGGTCCCATGTAGACGAGGCCGACGCTCGTGTTCGTGGGGATGCCCTGGAAGCTGTAACGGCCGTTGGAATCGGTCAGCACTTCGAGCACGCGGCCGAAGTTGGCGATGACGCGCGTGCCGACCGACGGCCCGCCCGTCTCCGCCTCGACGTAACCGGTCACGCCGGCGTAAGCACCGAGGGTGATGGAGACGACGGCCGGTGTCGATTGACTGGAAAGCGTCGCGGTGCCCGATCCGGAGAACGCGCCGTCGACGGTCACGGCCTGCACGTAAACGGTGCCGAGGCCGATGCCGCTGGCGACGGCGACGCCGCTCGCGTCGGTGTAAACGGTGGCGGAGCGTCCGCCGCCCGACACGCTGACGCGCGCGTTGGCCGCCGGCGACGACGCCTGCATCACGTGCACTTCGACGTTGCCGTACGCCGGGAAGACGAGCTTGAGAGGATTGGCGGAGTTGCCGGTGGGGAACGAGCCGTTGTAGCGGATCTCGCGTCCCTGGCCGCCGATCTCTTTCACGTAGATCGCGTACGGCGCGTTGCGGAACAGCCCCGGCATCTGGAAGTTGTTCCCCTGCAGGCTGCGCATGAATTCGTTGTCGCGCTGCGTGACGTCGATGTTGACGATCGAGGCGAGGATGTTGGAGTTGCCGCCGTTGTCGGCCGGGAGGTAGACTCCGGCGTAGAGCGTCTCGGTCGGCTCGAGCTCGAGCGCGACGTACGGCTCCGGATCGGCCTGGGAGAGGTTGCGCGAGGCATGCGCGCGCCGGTTGGTCAGCGTGTCTTTGGCGTCGAGCGAGAAGGTTCCTTCGCGGACACCTTCGAACAGGAAATCGCCGCTGACTTCGGTGCTGGTGCGCGTGCTGTAGTTGAACGCGGTGAGGGTGACCGGCGCCCCGGGAATGCCCGCGCCCCCGGCCTCGGGGTCGCTCAGCTTGCCCGTGACCTTGCCGCTGAAGACGAGATCGATTCGCACCGGCGTGTCGGTATTTGCGGCGATGTTGAAGGAGGCGGTGGTGCTGCCTGAACGGCCGAGGGCCTTGGAGTACGCGGCCGCCGAATAGTTGCCGACCGGGAGTTGATCGAAATGCGCGATGCCGTTGCCGTCGGTGGTCGCGAAGTCGAAGACCGACCCTCCGCGATAGATCGTGACCTCGGCGTTATAAACCGCGGCACCGAGGTTGTTCGGATCGGTGACGTTGACGGTGACGGAGCCGAAGCCGGTGGTGCCGATGCCGACATACGCCGTCAGCCGCTCCCCTTCCTGGCTCAGCGTGCCGGTCCACGATCCGCGGTTCTCCTGGTTGTTCGGATCGGACGCGGTGACGCGCAGCGGTCCTGTGAAGAGGTTGTTGATGGAGAAGCGCCCCTGCGCGTCGGCGGTCAGCGGATCGGCGGTCGTGCCGAAGGTGCGCGATGGGAAATCGAACTCGCGCAGCTGGAACTTCGCCAGCGGAACCGGCGCGTTGTCGGAGAGGTCGTTCGGCGTGTCGTCGATGATGTTGTTCGCCGGATTGGTCGGATCGAATTTCTTGAAGCCGGCGTAGACGATCTTGCCGTCGACGCTCCCCTGCGTCCGGAGGATGACCGCGACGTTGTTCACCGGACCGCCGAGGGCCGGCGTCGAGCCGGAGCCGTAGCCGGTGCGGTAGACGCCGTCCTGCGTGATCTCCGCCACGACGCGGAAGCCGGTGCTGGCCGGCTCGTTGAAGAAGACAAAGCTTCCGTCGGGAAGCGTCGCGTACGTGCCCTGATTCTGGCGGCCGTCTTCGATGTGGACGATCGCGCCGGCGACCGGTGTGCGGCCGTCGATGGCGTAGACGTAGCCGCGCACGGTGGAGAGTTTGTTCAGCTGCAGCGTGATCGACTGCACGTCGCCGTCGAATCCGAGCTTGCCGCCCGCTCCGGCGTAGCCGTACACCGGGTGCTGGCTGGCGACGGAGTAGGAGGATGTCGCGGCCGGGACTTTGTCGAACACCGCGTAGTCAGCGACGCCGTTCTTCGCCGTGCTGGCCACGACCTCCTTCGTGCCCAGCTGCTGCTCTTCCTCATCCCAGGCGGGATAGGAGATCTTCACGTCGCCGATGACGTCGATGTCGGCGACGAGCTTCACGCGCACGGTCCCCTGTCCTCCGAGGCGGAGGTTGAGCGACGCGACGTGCCCGTTGAACTCGACCCGGGCATTGCCCTGCGCCAGCTGGCTGCCGTAGGTGCCGCCGGTGGAGATGGCCCAGATGTTGGTCGTGGTGCCGACCGGCACGTGCGTCATCTGATAGACGCCCGCTCCCGATTCCACGAGCTCCGTCGGCGGATAGCCCGGCTCGATGACGCGCAGTCCGCTGACCGGGAAGCCGGCCGCGTTGTAGACGCGGACGCGGATCGTCCCCTCGCCATATCCACTGGCGGTGGAGATGAAGATCGGGACGTTGTTGACCTTCGTCGGATCGAGCAGCGGCAGGACGGTCGACGCGGAGCGCGTGGACAACGGGTCGTACGCGCTGATGGTGTGGCCGGCGAACGTCGTCGGCACCGGTTGATAGACGAAGTGGCCGTTGGCGTCGGCGGTGACGGCCTGGCCCTTGTCGATCTTCACCAGCGCGCCGGCGACTTTCTCGTATTTGCTCGCGTCGCCCGGATAGAGCGGGTTCTCGCGGACGACGTCGCCTTCGACCGCCGCGAGCGGCACGCTCGGCGCGACGTTGAGGGTCATGGTCACGTCGCGCGTTTCATCCGCGCCGAGGTCGAAGTCGAGCGCCACGCTCTCCCGCGAGACCGACCATTCGGAGGCCAGCACGGTGACGAATCCGGACGGCACTTTCGTGAACTCGAATTTGCCTGCGGAGTCGGTGAAGCCGTCGATGAGGCCGTAGCCCTGGCTGTACACACCGACGTGTGCACCGGGCACCGGCGCCTGCGTGTCGGAGCGGAGCACGATGCCGCGCACCGTGGCCACGCCGGGGAACGGACGGCGATAGATCGACAGGTCCTTGACCAGCACCTGTCCCGGCGTCTTGATCTCCGAGGCGCCGAAGGTGACGTTGCCGTCGGTGTCGGTGGCGCTGAAGGTCAGCGGGCCGACCGGCAGGTCTTCGATCTTGTAGAAACCGGTGGCGTCGGTGGTGCCGGTCCGGAACTGATCGAACATCGTGCTGCCGATGACGACGCGCGCGTTGGCCACGACTTCGCCGTTGTCGTAGCGCACGTAACCCTGCGCGCTGCCGCGGCCGAGGAAGACGAGATTGACGAAGTGAACGCGGCCCGGCAGGCGGACGGCGCCCTCGACCTTCGTCTCTTTTCCTTCCGTCGTGATCGCCCGCAGGATGTAGGCCCCCTGGATGCCGAGGTCGATGTCGCGCGGGACGAACTCGAAGAGGAAGCTGCCGTCGCCGGCCGCCGACAGGTCGTATTGCGCCGCCCCTTCGGGCTGCAGGACGACCTCCGCGTTCGCGATCGGCGTGTTGTCGCCTTTCAGGACGTGGCCGAAGATGATGCCGCCCGGACGATCGTTGTCGATCACCGGCGTCACCGGCTGGGAGAAGTTGACGGCGACGCCGGTGAGCGGATCGAGGACCGGATCGACGGTCATGGAGTACGACGCGTTCTGCGAGAGCGCGTGATCGAACGTGACGTTGACCACCCGTTCGTCGCCCTGCAGCGCCGCGGCGGACATCGGACGATTGCCGGTGTAGTTCACGCCATCCTTGTTCAAAAGGATCTGCGCGTGGAACTTCGTCAGCCAGTCGCCGCCCTCGGCGAGGGTCACCGGACGGCTGAAGAGCACCGAGACTTTGTGCCCCTGATCGTCGAGATGCATGTCCTGCCGCGCGCCGATGAGACGGATCGCATCGGGCAGAACGGAGACGACGGTGGGGACAGCGGCGATGCCGCCGACATCATCGCGAACGCTCAGCTGCTGATTGCCGCGATCGATGGCCAGCGTCAGCGTCTTTCCCGCCGTGCCGTTGATGTCGACGTGCGCGCGCAGCAGCGAGCCGTCATTGGTGTTCGGATAGATGACGTCGAGCGAGATCGACCCGGTGGTCGATGGCGTGATGCCCAGCTCGAGCGCCGAGGTCCAGCGCCCGACGATGGCGATCTGTCCGTTCTTGAATGTCGAGAGATCGCCGTACGGCACATTCCGCACCCATCCGCCGGTCGCCTCGTTCGCGACGCTCATCATCGCGCCCGACGGCAACGCCTTCACCGACAACTCGGCCGGACCTTGCACGAGCGCGAGCGTGTATCCCGCGCGATGTGCCGTCGTCGACGCGAAGTGCGTCACGAACGCGTTGACGTCGGTCACACCCTTCTCGAGCTCGCGAACGACCGACGCGCCGGCGGCGCGTCCGCTCTTTTCCTGGCGGCGCAGGTCGTCCCATTCGCGCAGGTCGACGGCGTTGCCGAGGAGGTCGAGCGACATGTGGGCCATCGAGTCACGCGGCTCTTCGCCGAGGTAGATGCGCTGGCCGGCGCGGGCGATGTCGACCGCGCGCGCAAAGACGTCGGTCTTGATCACGCGGGGATGCGACGCCAGCGCCTGCGTCAGCGGAGCGGTGGCCAGGCTGTAGCCGAGCCCGAGCAGCTGCAGGTTCGGTGAGATCAGATCCTGACTGACGTACCTCGCGTAGTACGGCATCAACAGCGTCACGGGTGAGAGCGGGATGCCGCTCTCGCTGACCCCCATGAACAGCTGCACCGACGCCGTGATGTTGTCGTCGCTCAGACTGCCGGCGGTGGCGAATACGTGTCCGGTGATGCCGGGCCGCAGCTTGTACTCGATCATCCGCATCTCGCCGGGCGGGATGGTCAGGTCGACGAACTCCGGCGTCTCGTCGAGGCGGCAGACGTTCGCCGTCGGGTTCACCGAGCAGGCCTGCATCAGGTTCGTGACGTGAATCGTCTGCGGCACCGCGCTCATGTTCGTGATGAAGGAGTAGGTCGAGTAGTCGACCCCTTTGCGCACGGTGTCGGGATGCGAGAAGTTGATGTTGAAGCGCGGGTCGTGCACGACGATCGTCGACCGCACGGTGCCCTTGAGCGGGAAGTCGGCCTGCCCCGGCGACTTGTAGGTGGCGTGGACTTCGACTTCGAGAGTGTGCGTGCCGGGCTTCAGTCCTTCCAGCGTCCACTCCGCGCTTCCCTTGGCCTGCGCCACGAGGAAGGTGACGCCGGTGGTCGGATCGACGATGGGAACGGGCTGGTTGAACGCCACCGGCGGCAGCGACTTCACGGTGCGCAGCTCAGCCGGCGTCTTGATGACCGCGTTGACGCTGTCGAGCGTGACGCTCGAGCCGTCGGGCGCGCCGTTCGTCACCATCAGGGTGACGGCGAAGAACTGGTGCAGCACCGCGAGGTTGTTCGGGATGATCAGCGCCGCGGGGATGGAGGGACGGCCGCCGCCCCCTTTCTCCTTCTCCTGTTCGGGAGGGAAATCGGCGCCCGGACCGAGCTCGAATCCCTCGATGCCCGGCGGCGACCAGCGCGGCGGCGTGATGATCTTGACCGGCGGAAGCACGTACTCGGCTTCTTTCGCCAGCGGACGCACTTCATGCGTGCGCTTGTCGATGACGACCGGGAAGGGGATCTCGACGACCTTGCCGTCGACGAAGAAGGAGAAGGTGTATTCGAAGACTTCGAAGTTGCGCTCGTCGATGGTGATGCCGCGCGCGCGCAGTTCTTCGGGGGTGAGCTGCCGGACCTTGACCGTGGTCTGCAGAAGGTTCGAGACCGTGATGGTGGCGACGGAGGGCGTGGCCGGCTGAAGGAAATCGCTCCCCTTCATCAGCCGGATGTTCTGCAGGAAGTAGACGCCTTCGCGCGGCAGGCCGGGGATCTGGAACTTGTGGCCGGGCGCGGTCTCCAGGCGGATCGGCGTGTCGAGACCGGGGCCGCTCAACTCGCCGACGGCGAGGAGGCCTTCGATGTTCGGCGCGTCGTCATTTTGCTTGCCGCCGAACTCGGTCTGCACCGTGGCCGGGATGTCGATGCCGGTGGTGGCCGAGACGGTGATGACGCGCAGGCCGACTCCCTGGATCTGAAGATCGGCGGAGATGATGCCGTCGGCATACGCCGAAATGTTGCCGGCGAGGCCGAGGAGAAAAAGAAGGGCGATCCGTCGCAGAGACTGCATCCAGAAACCTCTGATCGTTCGTGGCGCTAGGGAGTTTTGGTGAGGCCGTCGAGGGGAAGGCGATCGATGGCGTCGATCATCCGGCTGGTCTTGAGCAGTCGCGATTCGACGAGCTTCGCTCCGGCCGGAATGGCGACGAGGTCGGCGGGCGGCACTTCATCGCCGACGCGTACGACGACGTCGCGATACTCCGCCTGCTGCCCTTCCACTTCGAAGCGGAAGACCTGCTCGACGGGAAGACCGTAACGCTCCGCCGCTTTCGCGCCGCCCGTCGATTGCGAGGCGACGGCGGGCGCGCGCCCCCTCGCCGCGGACGCGATGGCGGCGTCTTCTTCTTTCGGATTGGCAGGAAAGGCGGAGCCGCTGATGACGTCGAGCGCGTCTTTGGAGAGCGAGACGCTGCCGTCGATTCCGATGCGGACGTGGCGGGTGACCGCGGCGTCCTGGCGGTCGGCTTCGAAGACCTCGGTGCTGCGCGCGGAGAGCGCGCCGACGCGTCCGATCTTGCGCAGCTCCCACGCCTGCTTGCTCTGCGGCGTGGCCTGAAGCGCGCGCGGATTCAGCGCCTTCGCCACCTGGTCGAAGCGCGAGATGCTGTACGTCCCGCCCTCCCGGTCGATCTCCGTGATCTCGCTCTTGTCGTAGTCGGCGACCGTCGTGATCGGCCCGCGCACGGTGATGACGCGGTTGCCGTAGCAGTACTGCTCGACCGTCGTCGTGCCGCCGCCGATCGATTCATGAACGCGGCGCGTCAGATGGAGCGGGGTCGGAAAAAGGGCATCCGCCGCGAGAAGCGGAAGGGCGGCGAAGCCGAGAAAAACGAGAAAAAACGACAGAGTCCGGTGAAGGCGAGGGCTCACGCAGATCTCCTTCAAGATTGCTATAAGTCCGTAATTTTTAACGTAAAGACGTTCAGACGTTAGGTTGTCTGGACGGGGGATCCTGAATGAATGTGCCGCGCAGATTAGTCAATAAGGAACTTAAAGGCAACAGTTCTGTTACGACATGCGGGCGAGGCGGGACATCGCCACGAGCACGCGCCGGGCGTCGTCGCGCGAGCCGACCGGCTCGCTGAACGCGATGCGCGCCCCCTTCATCCCCTCGTGCGTTCGGACGCGAACGGTGAACCCGAGGCGGTCGCAGGCGACCATCGTCGCCTCCTGCGCGTCGAGGCCGGCGAAATGGCGGGCGATGTCGCGCAGCGCGCCGGCGTGATCGGCGTTCATGTGCTCGATGATCCCCGCGGCGTAGTCGACGAGCGGATCGGCCTCCGCGGTGCGGTAGTCATCCGCGCCGACCCACCCCATCACGCCGAACCCGCCGACGAAGTAGACGTCGGTGACGTCGAGGCGGAAGAAGCCGAAGTCGGAGAAGTCGACCCAGTACTTCGCCGTCGGATGGCGCGCCAGGTAGAGCTCGCGCGATTCACCCGACGTCCGGCTGACGTTGCCGAGGAGCGTCGCGCGCGGCGATCCGAGCGGATCGGCGTCGGCGCCGCTCTGCATGACGAGGAGACTGGCGCGCGGATCGGCGAGGAGGTTCTGCGTATGGATGGCCATCCCGCTGATCAGAAAGATCGGCGCGCCGTCGTTCGCGAGCGCGTACGGCATCACCGAGGCGAACGGAAAGCCGGAATGCTTCACCGAGTTCGTGGCCAGCGTCCCGACCCTCTCGCTCACCAGCAGCGTGCGCGTCCGCTCGGCGTGACTCGGCTCGGAGCCGGGCGGGGGCGGCGGAGAGGAGGAGGCGTGCTCGGTCATGGGCGCAGTATGAGGCCGTCCCGAGCGAGGGGTGCGGACGTCTCGTCCGCACAGCCGGCGCCGTTCGCCGGCTTCCGTTACGCCAACACGAGCGGACGAGACGTCCGCTCCCCTCTTATGAGACGGCCTGCCTGCCTCAGTCCTGAGGGCGTTTCCCTTCCCTTCACGGGGGAGGGATTTACCTCCCCTCCATACAAAAATCATTGAATTCCTCCAGAAAACGTGCAAAATGCGCGTCTCCCCGGTTTCTCTACAACCCGCGCAACGACCCACACCCGTACGGAGGAATGATGATTCGTCGCCCCCTCGGCCTCGTGCTCCTGCTCTGCGTTTGCCTTTTCCCGGTGACCCTGTTTGCCCAGCAGAAAACGATCCTGTTCGAAGCCATGCACGCGCAGACGGCCGGCAATGCCGACTGGACGCTGGATGAAGATTCGTGCGGCACGGCCCAGCGCCTCCCCACTCCCGATCAGGCGGGAATCACCTCGTCGACGGCCGAGACCTACTGGTCCGGCGGCTTCTCGGCGATGGGCGTCGACCTGGTGAAGAAAGGCTTTCACGTCGAGAGCCTCCCGGCCGGCGGCCGCATCACGTACAACGACACCACCAACGCGCAGGACCTGAAGAACTACAACGTCCTCGTGCTCCCCGAACCGAACACCCGCTACACCGCGGCGGAGATCACGGCCATCCGCAGCTTCGTGCAGAACGGCGGAGGCCTCTTCATCATCGCCGACCACGCCGGAGCCGATCGCAACAGCGACGGCTGGGACGCGCCCGAGATCTTCAATGAGCTGATGGGCAGCCCGAGCGTCTTCGGCATCACCTTCAACGCCACCTCCACCGACACCGCGTTCGGCTGGTTCGACAATCATCCGGACGACAACTACACGACCGACACGACCTCGCCGATCATCTTCACCGGCACCTACGGCAACCCCTCCGCCGGCCGCGGCCTCGGGCTCTTCGGCTCGAGCTCGATGACCATCAGCGGCGCGGCGAAGGCGCACATCTGGAAGACCGGCGTGGCCAAGGGCTCGACCACCGGCGCCACGTTCGCCACGTCGACCTACGGCACCGGCCGCGTGGCCGCCGTCGGCGATTCGTCGACCGGCGAAGACGCGACCAACGGCTGCGGACACACCACCTACCTCGGCTACAACGATCCGGCCTGGGACAACGGCCTGATCTTCGCCAACGCCGTCTCCTGGCTGGCCAACGGCACGGGCGGCGGTGGGGGCGGCGACACGACGCTGCCGACCGTTTCGGTCACCTCGCCCACCGCCGGCTCGACGGTCAGCGGCACGGTCTCGATCAACGCCACGGCCAGCGACAACGTCGGCGTGACGAAGGTCGAGTTCTACGTCGACGGCGCGCTCCGCTCCACCGACACGACCTCGCCGTATTCGTGGAGCTGGAACACGACGACGTTCGCCAACAGCGCGCACACGATCGTGGCCAAGGCCTACGACGCGGCGAACAACATCGGCTCGTCGGGCAACATCAGCGTGACGGTCAACAACACGACGCAGTCGCAGCAGTTGCTGGCGAATCCCGGATTCGAGAGCGGTAACGTCTCGTGGACGGCGAGCAGCGGCGTGATCGACAGCTCGACCGGCGAGGCGTCGCACAGCGGCTCGTGGAAGGCGTGGCTCGACGGCTACGGCTCCGCGCACACCGATTCGATCCTGCAGGCGGCGACCATTCCGTCGACCGCGACGACGGCGACGCTCAGCTTCTGGCTGCACATCGACACCGCGGAAACCGGATCGACCGTGTACGACACGCTGAAGGTACAGATCCGCAATACCTCCGGCACCGTCCTGGCGACGCTGGCGACGTACTCGAACGCCAACGCCGCGAGCGGCTACACGCAGAAGTCGTTCAACGTCCTGACATACAAGGGACAGACGATCCAGGTCTACCTCCTCGGCGTCGAGGACGGGACTCTGCAGACGTCGTTCGTGGTGGATGATTTCGCGCTGAACGTGCAGTAAAGCGACAAGCTGGAGAGCTTGTCCTACGTGACGTAGGACAAGCTCTCAGCTTGTCCGCTACTTCGTCACCACCACCGTAATCGGACTCACCGGCGTCGCCGGATCACTCGCGGCGATCACGAACTTCGAGCCGTCGCGCGTCACGTCGTAGGCCTGGGAGACGCCGAGGTAGCCGACCGACATGGTCGTGGCAAAGAGCGGCTGCGGCGTGCCGGCGTCGAACGACGCGCCTTTGCGCAGCGGGACGGCCATCAACCGCTTGTCGGCCGAAAGATAGAACAGCTCCTCTCCATCACTCCGCCACCGCGGCTGCTCGCCGCCGCCCGTCGAGACCTGCCACTTCGCGCCGGTGGCGGGGAACGGCTGCACGTAGACCTCGATGCCGCCCGACTCGCTCGAGGCGTACGCGACGTAGCGGCCGTCGGGCGAGAACTGGGCCTGCGATTCGTCGGCGTTCGTGGCGATGTATTGAGCGGACGAGACGTCCGCTCCCCTCATCGTCAACATCTGCATGTCGAGTCCCGTCTGCGAGTTCTCGCTGCGATAGAGCAACGTCTTCCCATCCGGCGACCAGCTGTGGGCGTAGTGCGACGACTCCGGGCGCGGCATGAGCGGCTGCTCGTCGCCGCCGCTGGCGAGCTTCTCCGTCAAGGTCTCGACGCCGGAGTGATCGTCGCTGTAAACGACGCGCGTGCCGTCGGCGGACCAGACCGGCGAGTACTGGTTTCCCCTGGCGAACGTGAAGCGCCGCGGCACGCCATCCGCCGTTCCGCAGATCCAGATGTGATTCAGTCCCTCTTCCGGATCGAAATGCCCGAACGCCAGGCGCGTCCCGTCGGGCGAGAGCGACGTCCCTTCGTATTCGCCCGGGTCCCACACCGTCCCGATGCGATTGCCCTTCCGGTCGAACCAGGCGATGCGCATGTTCAGCGTCGCGTGCCGGCGATAGGCGATCACGCCGTTCGCCGACGCGGTGACCGGCACGTAGGCGCGGTCGATGTAGTAGACCATCCCGTCGGCGATCGACTGCGGGTCGCCTTCCACCTGCAGCGACGCCGGATTGAAACGCTGACGCACGAGCACGCCGTCGCGCACGTAGAACAGCTCGTCCGGCGGCGCGAAGGCGATGCTGCCGCGCGAGGCGACGACGCGCTTCATGACCCTGGGATCGTCGAGCGAGCTGGCGTAAACCCCTTCCTCGTTCGGGTTCTGATTCTGCTGGATGAAGAGGAAGTGATTGCCGTCCGGAAGGAAGACCGGCCAGCGATGCGAGTACCCATCGCCGCTGGCAGCCGTGATCTGCGCCGGCTGGCCGCCGCCCGCGTTCACGCGCCAGAGACCGCTGTTGCTGCCCGGCGCGAAGATGATGACGCCCGAAGGCGCCCACGTCCCGCCCCGTCCGACGGCGGCGTCGCAGATCGTCTGCGCCGCTCCGTCGGGAATGGTCATCCGCTTCATCTTGCCGCCGGAGAAGAAGGCGAGCGAGCGGCTGTCGGGTGACCAGAACGGGTAGGCCGCCCCTTCCGTCCCCTCCAGCTTCCGCGGCTGATCGGAGTCGAGTGCGCGCAGCCAGAGGAACGAGCGGCCGTCGGCGCCGATGGCGACGAAAGCGAGGGAGCCGCCGTCGGGCGAGAGGGCGACGCCTCCCCCTTCGCCGAGCGAGGGGAAGTCGGAGCCGGCCGGCGGCGTGACGCCGAAGCGAATGATCGATTTCGGCTCGCTCCTGCGCAGATGTCCACCGAATCCGAGCAGCAGCGCGGCGATGGCGATGAGGGCGAAGAGTCCGGCCGCGGCGATGGCCCACGTCGCGCGCGATTGCTGGCGGCGCCCGAGGACCGGCTTCGGATCTTCGGCGCCGCCGGCGAGCCATTGCAGCGCGAGGCGGATGTCGTGCGCCGCCTGGAAGCGATCGTTCGGGTCCTTGCGCAGGCAGGTCTGCACGATCGAGTCGAAGCGCGCGGGCAACGCCGGTTCGAGCGTCGACGGCGGCGGCGGATCGTCGTGGATCAGCATCGCGATCAGCGCCGCGTTCGAGCCGGCGCTGAAGGCCCGCGCGCCGGTAGCCATCTCGTAGAGGATCGCCCCGAAAGAGAAGATGTCGGTGCGGGCGTCGATCGACTTTCCTTCCAGCTGTTCGGGGGCCATGTACGGGACCGTGCCGAGGAGCATGCCGGCGGTGGTCAGCGGCTGGCGGCGCGTCGTCTGGTCGCCGGTGCCGAAGAGAAAATTCTCGTCGTCCTTCGTCGTCCACTTCGCCAGGCCGAAGTCGAGCAGCTTCGCGCCGCTGCGCGTGAGCACGATGTTGCCCGGCTTGAGATCGCGGTGGACGATGCCGGAGCGGTGCGCGCGGTCGAGCGCGTCGGCGATGTCGATGGCGTATCGATAGACCTCCTCCAGCGGCAGCGGACCGGAGTTGAGGCGGTCGGCGAGCGTCTGCCCCTCGAGGTACTCCATCACGATGTACTCGAGCCCTTCGTGCTGGCCGACGTCGAACAGCGTGCAGATGTTCGGATGCGACAGCGACGAGATGGCGCGCGCCTCGCGCTCGAAACGGCGGCGGAGATCGGGATCGCTGGAGAGATGCGACGGGAGGACCTTCAGCGCCACGGTGCGGTCGAGCCGCGTGTCCTTCGCCTTGTACACCTCCCCCATTCCGCCCTCCGCGACGGGGGAAATGATTTCGTAAGGACCGAAGCGCGTTCCGGAAGGAAGTTGCACCGTAACTAACTCTACGTCATCCCGAGCGTGATAATGCCGCCATGCGCTGGTTCACGCTCTTCCTTCTCACCCTCATCACGCTCGCCGTCCTCGCCGCGCCGGTCTTCATCCTCCATCCGTTCAAGGAGGAGACGCTGCGCGGACTGACCGTCGCCTATGCCCTGAAACGCTGGGGCCTGCTCATCAATCTGCTCGCCATCGTCGCGGCGATCGCTGTGGCGATGCGGCTCTGGAGCGGGCGGTGGTGGCGGAAGGCGGCGCTGTCATTCGCGGTGATCGTGATGATCGCGGCGAGCGCGCTGGCGCGGTTCAATCACTTCGAGAAGATGTTCCGCCCGCTGCCACAGCCGAAATACGCGGCCGCGTCGGAGGCGACGTTCGTCGACGCCGACGACATGGTGATGACGGTGGCGCACGGCGCGGAGGCGGCGGCGTATCCGATCCGGCAGCTCGCCTATCACCACATCGTGCAGGACGTCGTCGGCGGCTTGCCGCTCGTCGTCACGTATTGAACGCTCTGCCACACCGGTCTGGTGTGGGAGGCGATGGTCGACGGCAGGACGCTGCACTTTCATCTGAACGGCATCAACAACCAGAACTTCATCATGCGCGACGAGGAGACCGGCTCGTGGTGGCAGCAGGTCACCGGCCGGGCGATCTTCGGTCCGATGAAGGGGAAGAAGCTGACGCTCGTGCCGATGGACGAGCTCTCGTTCGCGCTCTGGAAGCGCGAGCATCCGGCGGGCCGCGTCCTCCGTCCCGATCCGACGGTGAAGGAGTACGAGTCGAAGGATTGGGAAGCGCACATCGCGAAGCTGCCGCTGGCCATCCACGCGCACAGCAAGCGCCTCCCCGATCGCGAGATCGTGATCGGCGTCAGTCTCGACGGCGAGGACAAGGCGTATCCGATGAGCGCGGTCGTGGCGCAGAGTCCGGTCATCGACACGGTCGGCCGGACGAAGATCGTTCTTCTCGCGGCGGATGACGGCCGTTCGATCCGCGCGTTCGAGCGCGGCAATGTCGAGCTGTTCCGCAACGGCGACAAGCTCTTCGACGCGAGCGGAACGGAATGGAACTTCGGCGGAAAGTCGGCGGCCGGCGCGCAGCTGCGTCCGGTGCCGCTGCTGAAGGACTACTGGTTCGATTGGGAGAACTATCACCCGAAGACGGTGGTCTACGCGCGTCACTGAGCCGCAACCGTCGTTGCAAAAAACTCTCTGCTAAACTCGGTTTTCCATGCGATTCCCAAAAGTTGTCGCCGCAGTGAGTGTCCTGCTTTGCCTCACCATCCAGGCGCAGGAAAAGCCCCTTCACAAGTTCCTGCCGATCGAAGACAAGTCGAACGTGTCGCTGGCCTATGACTGGCTCGACATCGCCGAGGAAGTCACCGCGAGGGAACATGACGCGCACAGTCCGCGGCCGACCATCGGCTCGCGCATGCTCGCCATCTGGGCCACCGCGATGTACGACGCCTGGGCCGCCTATGACGCGAAAGCCGTCGGCTCCCGCCTCGGCGGAAGCCTGCGCCGCCCCGAGAACGAGCGGACGCTGGAAAACAAGAAAAAGGCCATCAGCTACGCGTCGTATCGCGCGCTCCTCTTCAACTTCCCGGAGTCGAAGAGCTATCTCGACGACGAGATGCGCAAGATGGGCTACGACCCGGCGATCCAGTCGATCGATCCGGCCAAGCCCGAAGGGGTCGGCAACCTCGCCGCGCAGGCGGTCATCGACTACCGGCGCCACGACGGCGCGAATCAGTTCGGCGATGAAGTCGGCGGCAACGGCACGCCGTACGGCGACTACACCTACTACGTCCCGGTCAATCCGCCCGACAAGATCATCGATCCCGATCGCTGGCAGCCGATCACCTTCACGCTGAAGGACGGCCGGAAGATCACGCCGAACTTCCTCACGCCGCACTGGTATCGCGTGAAGCCGTTCGTCATCGACAACAGCGCGCAGTTCCGTCCCGGTCCGCCGCCGAAGACGACGACGGACAACGAGATGTTGAAGAAAGAAGCGGACCAGGTGCTCAGCTACAACGCGAACCTGACCAAGCAGCAGAAAGCGGTGGTCGAGTTCATGCGCGACGGACCGCGCTCCACGGGGCAGAGCGGACACTGGCTCCGCTTCGCGCAGGATGTCTCGCGCCGCGACAGGCAGACGCTCGACCAGGATGTGAAGCTCTACTTCGTCGTGGCGAACGTGGCGTTCGACGCGTTCATCTCCTGCTGGGAGACGAAGCGCTACTACGACTCCTCGCGGCCCTGGACGCTGATCCACTACTACCACAAGGGCGAGCAGCTCACCGGCTGGGCCGGCACGCACGGCGGCACGAAGACGATGCCGGCGGAGCAATGGTGTCCGTATTCGCCGGAGTCGTTCATCACGCCGCCGTTCCCCGGCTACACCAGCGGCCACGCCACGGTCAGCGGCGCCTGCTCCAAGACGATCGAGCTCTTCACCGGCAGCGACGTCTACGGCTTCGCCGAACGCCGCAGGCACTGCGAGCTGACCGAGGACATGCCGGGCGATTACGTCATGCTCGACATGCCGACCTGGAGCGCCACCGCCGAGATGGCCGCTCTCTCCCGCGCGCTGGGCGGCTATCACATCCCGTACGACAACAACGTCGGCCTGAAGGTCGGCCGCGAGCTCGCCACCTGGAGCTGGCCGAAGTACCAGGAGTACTTCAACGGGACGGCGAAGGTGAGGGAGTAGTTGCCGGTGCTGGTTGCCGGTTGCTGGTTGCCGGTTGCCAGTTACCGAAGGCAACCGGAAACCCGGCAACCGGAAGACTCTACTCGCACGAACGTGGCGGCGTACCGCGGCGAGTCTTCACTGATGTACGCCGCAGCCGATTCGAGATTTGACCAGGCGGGATCAGTCCACCTCACTCGCCAAGCCACTTCGCCATCCGCCGCTCGACATCGTCTGGTCGATGAGCTCACCACGGGCGGCCGCGTCGAGACCGAGTTGCACGGCCTCCTGCACGTAGATGTGGTACTGGATGTCTTCGAACGACGCCTCATCAGGAAGTTCATCCAGGAGACGTTGGACAAACTCTTTCGGCTTACCCATCCCCTGATTCTACGCGCCCGCGTGCTCGGCTGAGTTGCCGGTTGCCAGTTACCAAAGGCAACCGGCAAACCGGTAACCGGCAACCGTTTCAGAACGCCGGCGTAAACGCCTTCAACAGATCCTTCCGCGTCGGCGGCTGGCGATCGCCCTGCGCTCTCCAGCGGATCTCCAGGATCTCGTCGACGAGCGTCGGGTTCTCCACCTGGTACAGGACGCCGGTGGTCACCACGTCCGTCTCGCTCACGTATGCCGCGGACGACGCCTTGCTCGTCCGGTCGTAGTCGGCCGGCAGCGTCTTGAGCTTCGCGCGGATCTCCTTGTGCTGGTCGTCGCCGCGCCAGGTGACGCAGGGCGAGACGATGTTGAGGAACGAGAAGCCTTTGTGCGCGATGGCCTGCTTCATCAGCTCGGTCGTCCCCTTCACGTCGCCGCTGAACGCGCGGCCGACCCAGGTCGCGCCGAACGAGATGGCCAGCGCGCACGGATCGACCGCCGCCTCCGGATTGCCGTACGTCGTCGACTTCGTCTTGTCGCCGGTCGGCGTCGTCGGAGCGGCCTGCCCCTTCGTCAATCCATAGATCTCGTTGTCCATCATGATGTACGTCAGGTCGGTGTTGCGCCGCGCGGTGTGGAGGAAGTGATTGCCGCCGATGGCGATGCCGTCGCCGTCGCCCCCCACCGCGATCACGTTGAGCGCGGGCGAGGCCAGCTTCACGCCGGTGGCGATCGGCAGTCCGCGTCCGTGCAGCGAGTTGAAGCCGTACGACTCGACGTAACCGGGAAGGCGCGACGAGCAGCCGATGCCCGACACGACCACCGTGTCATGCGGCTCGAACTTCAGTTCCGCCAGCGCGCGATAGAGCGAATTGAGGACGCCGAAGTCGCCGCAGCCGGGACACCACACCGGCTTCAGATCGGTCTTGTAACTGAGTGGCGAGTAGCCGTTCATGCCGTCACCTCCGCGTACAACTTCACCTGATCGATGACCTCGCTCACCCGCAAGGCGCTGCCGCCCGAACGCGCGTAGACGTGCGTCCGGTTCTTCGGCAGGTCGCCCTGCGTCCGGAGGTAGTTGTAGAACTGCTTCGAGTAGCTGAGCTCCATCACCACGAGCTGGTCGCACGCGGCGATGAACTTCTCCAGCTCCGCCAGCGGCAGCGGCATGAGCAGCTTCGGCACGAACGCCGCCACGCGCATCCCTTCGGCGTTGAGCTTCTCCACCGCCTCGCGCACCGGGCCGGTCGACGATCCCCAGCAGAGGATCCCGATCTCGGCGTTCTGCGGACCGAACCGCGTGAACAGCCGGCTGTACTTCTTCGCGATGGCGTCGAGCTTGTGGAAACGCTTCTCGTTCATCCGCTCGTGCACGATGTGCATCGAGTTCGGCCGTCCCTGCTCGTCGTGCTCGAGACCGTTGGTCTGGTACATGCCGCCCGGCTGGCCCGGAACGGTCATCGGTGAGACGCCGTCGTCGGTCAGGCGATAACGCTTGTAGTCGGTGAGGTCGTGCGCCAGGCGCCGCTCGACGACTTCATGCTCCAGCGATTCGGCGGCGATGGTCTCGCGGCGCTGGGCGATCGACTGATCGCTCAGCACGATGACCGGGACCTGGAACTCTTCGGCGATGTTGAAGGCGTCGACGGTGACGTGGTACGAGTCCTCGACGTCGTTGCAGGCGATCACCACGCGCGGCGTGTCGCCGTGGCTGGCGTAGAGCGCGTGCATCAGGTCCGACTGTTCGCTCTTGGTCGGGATGCCGGTGGAGGGACCGCCGCGCTGCACGTTGACGATCACGGCCGGGATCTCGGCGATCGACGAAAGCCCGAGGATCTCCGCCATGAGCGACAGACCGGGGCCGGAGGTCGCGGTCATCGATTTCACGCCGGCGAAGGAGCCGCCGACCACCGCGCCGATCGCCGCGAGCTCGTCCTCGGTCTGCAGCGTGCAGCCGCCGATCTTCGGCAGCCAGTCGGCGAGGAAGTGGAGGATCTCGGACGACGGGGTGATCGGATAACCGGCGAAGAAGCGGCAGCCGGCGTCGATGGCCGCCACCGCGCTCGCCTCGTTGCCCGACATCAGGAGGCGCGACGGCGCCTTCTCGTAATGGAGGCGTTTCGCCGGCTTCGGCAGCTCGCTGCAATAGGCGACGCCGCGATCGAACGACGCGAGGTTCGCGTCGATCACCGCCTGCGCCTTCCTGGCGAAGCGCTGCGCGATCGCCGCGCGGATCGCGCCGGCCGGAAGGCCGAAGAGCTCCGCCAGGATGCCGAGGGCGAGGATGTTCTTGCCCTTGGGCGCGAGCTTGTTGAACGGGACGGCGATGACCTGGCGCGTGCCGCCGGAGCTGATCTCGTCCGGCGCCTTGTCGTCCGCTTCGTGCAGGATGAACGCGTCGGGCGACAGCGCGATCTCGCTGCGGAAGCGCGCGAAGTCGGCCCAGTTGAAGACGATCAGCGCGTCGACCGCGTCCGACTGCGCATAGATCCGGGAGGAGCTGATGCGCACCGTGCACGACGACTCACCGCCGCGGATCTGCGGCCCGTAGGCCTCCGTTTTGATGACATGGAGTCCGTCGCGCGCGCAGGCCATGGACAAAATGTCGCCTGCCGCCACCGCGCCGTCCCCGCCGGAACCGACGATGGAAAACGTTGTTTCGCTCATGGCTCATAACGATGCGTTGTGAGCGAACTTCGAGCGATGCGGGGGATCACGGGGGCATGTGAGCGACGTCACAATGCGAGCTGTTGAGCTGTTGAGCGGTTGAGCTGTTGAGGCCTCGACAGCTCGACCGCTCAACCGCTCAACAGCTACTCCCGGGTGACCCCAATCACACCATCACATGACATCCATCATGTGCCGTGGTTCGCACGAGGCGCATATTCGCTGAGACTATGTCTCAACATGCGCAGTCGCTCCTCCTCATCGGCAACCCGAACGTCGGCAAATCGCTCCTCTTCGGCTGCCTGACCAACCGCTACGTCACGGTCTCGAACTATCCCGGCACGACGGTCGAGATCACGCGGGCCAAGGCGGTCCTCGGCGGCGAGTCGCGCGAGGTCATCGACACACCGGGCACCAACGGCCTGATCCCGCAGTCGGACGACGAGCGCGTCGCGCGCGACATGCTCCTCGCCTGCCGCGGCGGCGACGTCGTGCAGGTCGGCGACATGTCGAACCTCCGCCGCACGCTGCTCCTTTCCCTGCAGATCGCCGAGCACGAGGTGCCGTTCACGCTCTGCCTCAACATGAGCGACGAAGCGAAAGAGCGCGACGTCGAGGCCGATCCCGCCGTGCTCTCGGCGATCCTCGGCGTGCCTGTGGTCGCGACCTCCGCCCTGCGCCGCTGGAACATCGAGAAACTGAAGCGCGAGGCGTTGCTGCCGCGCCTGTCGAAGATCCACGCGCCCTATCCCGACATCATTGAAGAAGCGATTGCCGAATCGAGCCTGTCGCGCGGCCTCGCGCTTTCGATGCTCACCGGCGACGAAACCCTCAAGCCTCACCTCGACCCCGAAAAACTCGAGCTCTACGACGCGATCCGCGAGCGCGCGCAATCGCGCATGCCGATCCCCCTCGGCGTGGCGATCGCCAACGCGCGCGTCGCCGCGGTGAACGCGCTCATCGGCACCGCCGCCAGCGCGCCGACGAAAGCGCGCTATGGATTGCGCGACTGGCTCGGCCGCATGTCGATCCATCCGGTCTGGGGCGTCCCGTTCCTCTTCTTCGTCCTCTGGATCGCCTATCTCTTCGTCGGAAAATTCGGCGCCGGCTATCTCGTCGATCTCGTCGAGCACGGCCTCTTCGAGAACTACGTCAATCCGCTCGCCATCAAAGCGATCGATTTCATCCACACGCCGCGCTTCATCCGCGACCTCCTGGTCGGACCGTACGGCGTGATCACGATGGCCCTCACCTACGCCATCGCCATCGTCCTTCCGGTGGTCACGACGTTCTTCCTCTTCTTCGGCGTGCTCGAGGACAGCGGCTACCTGCCGCGACTCGCGGTGATGCTTAACCGACTCTTCCGCAAGATGGGTCTCAACGGCAAAGCCGTGCTGCCGATGGTCCTCGGGCTCGGCTGCGACACGATGGCCACGCTGACCACGCGCATCCTGGAGACGAAGAAAGAAGCGACGATCGTCACCCTCCTCCTGGCCCTCGGCGTCCCGTGCAGCGCACAACTCGGTGTGATCATGGCCATGCTCGGTCCGCTTGGGCCCGTGGCCATCGCCATCTGGGGCGGCACGATCATCGGCACGATCTTTCTCGTCGGCTGGGCGGCGTCGAAAGTCGTCCCCGGCAACACCGGCGATTTCATCCTCGAGATCCCGCCGGTGCGCATCCCGAAGCTGTCGAACATCGTGATCAAGGTGCTGGCGCGGACGGAGTGGTATCTGAAGGAAGCTGTGCCGCTCTTCATCGTCGGCACGCTGCTGCTCTACGTGCTCGACGCGCTGAAACTCCTCAACGGAATTCAGCGCCTTCTCTCGCCGCTCGTCGTCGGCGCGCTCGGATTGCCCGCCGAGGCCGCGAACGCGTTCGTCATTGGTTTTCTGCGGCGCGACTACGGCGCGGCCGGCCTCTTCTCCATGCAGCGCGCCGGACACCTCACGCCGACGCAGACCGTCGTCGCCCTGACCGTCATCACGCTCTTCATCCCCTGCGTGGCGAACTTCCTGGTCATGCTGAAGGAGCGCGGCCGCCGCGCGGGGTTCGTCATGGCCGCGTTCATCATTCTTTATTCATTCGGCATGGGCGTCGTGCTCAACGCCGCGATCACGATCTTCGGAGTGCGCCTGTGACGCACGAATGCCCGCTCTGCGCGACGGACTTCGAGGAATCGAAGTGCCCCAGCTCGTGCCCGATGTCGCACGGCTGCGCGATGGTGCGCTGTCCGCGATGCGGATACGAGTTCGTGGAAAAGGGCTGGCTCACCCGACTGCTGGAAAGGACATTCACCCATGATTCATCCGCCCGATGACGAAGCGCTGGAGCGCCTCTGGTACGCGCGCGAAGCCGGCCGCGCGGTGGAGTTCGACAACATCGACGACGAGGAGCGCGCGCGCGGCATCGTCCGCCGCCACCGCCTGGCGGAGATCCTCTTCTCGCAGGTGCTGGAGGTCGACGCGCACGACGCTGAGCTCTCCGCGTGCGAGCTCGAGCACATGCTGAGCGAGCGCGTGGTCGACCGGGTCTGCACATTCCTCGGTCATCCTCCCGCGTGCCAGCACGGCAAGCCGATCCCGCAGGGCTCGTGCTGCAAGGTCTACTCGCGCAAAGTCGAGCCGCTCGTCACGCGACTCGTCGACCTCCCGATCGGCGCCAGCGCCGCGGTCGTCTTCATCGCCCCGAAGTCGCTCGCCCGCGTCAGCCGCCTGGCATCGTTCGGACTCGTGCCGGGAAGCGAAGTGCGGCTGCTGGAGCGGAAGCCGAGCGTCGTGCTCAGCTGCGGGCAGACGTCAATCGCGGTCGAGGACGAGATCGGCCGCGAGATCTACGTGCGGCCGTTGTGAGGGAAGAGGGGAGCGGACGTCTCGTCCGCTCATGTCTGCGAAGCGGACCAGGTCGGCGCTCAGCGCCGACTGTGCGGACGAGACGTCCGCACCCCTCGATCGAGCAGGCAGCACGTACGTGCAAACCGCCATCACGATCAGGTCCAGCAAGATGTACAGAATCCCCACCCCCGCCGGGGGGTTGGCGGAGTGCAGCCGCACGAACGGCACGTCGGCGGTCCACACCCAGTTGCCGATGGCGGTGCCGGTCCATTCGAGGATGATCGTGTAGATGAAGCACGCCGACAGCATGAGCTGGTTGCGGGAGCGGACGATCATCGCCAGCGCGCCGAGCCACCAGAGAAATCCCCAGGCGTCATGCGCAAACGCCAGCGAGACCACGGCGTACAGCGTGCCGAAGATCATCACGAAGCGGGTGATGGCGACCGAGCGTTTCTGCAGAGCCGGCTGGTTGGCGGTGTCGGCGGCGAGCGCGTAGAAGAGGCCGTGGCCGGGCGGGACGTAGAGCGGAATCAGGAAGTGCTTGTACGAATAGAGGCCCCAGCCGAGGGAGAGCACGACCTCGCCGCAGGTGGCGACGACGATGGCGGTGATGATCTGGCGCGGCTCGACGTCGGAGTGGCGGGCGAAGGCCCAGAGGAAGACCGCCGTCGAGATGCCGAGGGCGAGCTGCTGCGCCACGCCGTCGCGATCGATGAGCAGCAGCGTGGCCATGAAGACCACCGAGGCGGCGACGAAAAGTACGAATCGTTTCTGCATTCACCACTCGGGGAGACAGACAAAATAGAGACGCGAGTATTGGTCGCGGAGATCGAATTCACCGTCGATATCGAACATGCCGAACAACTCGTGGATGGCGCGAAATCCGGCGTGATACAGGCCTCGGATGAGCGAACGCCGATCCGGCCAGAACGAGCGCTCGTTCGAGATCGCCGACCACTGCGCATCGAGCACCGTGTCATGTGGCTCTACGAACCAGCGGCCGGAATAGCCTTTTTCGAGGCTGACTTCATCGGAGAGCCGGTCTTTGTAGATCGACTTTCCCAGCGCCGCGGCATCCGGCGCGACATGCGTGTCGAGGAAGAGAAATCCTTTCGGCGACACGAGCCGGGCCAGGCGTTCGAGCAAGGGGAACGGCTCGTCGATGTGGTAGAGCAGGCCGCAGCAGAGCACGACGTCGAACGATCCGGCGGCGTCGTCCAGCGTCTTCACGTCCTGCAGCCGGAACTCGAGGTTCGGCAGCGCGAAGTACCGTCGGATCAGCTCCGCCTTGCGGTAATTCGATTCACGCCCTTCGACGCCGACGACGTTCCACCCCTCGCGCGCCATCTCCAGCGCCAGCCCGCCCTCGAGACTGCCGAGGTCGAGCACGCGCACGCCGCGATCGGCGGGAAAGAAACGGCGAACCAGCGACTTGATCACCTTCGTCCGCACGTCGTCTCCGATCAGGCCGACCTGCGGACCGATGGTCGACTCGCTCTCCGTGAGCGGGATGTTGTGTCCCGTCCACGTCTCCTGCCGGATCGCGTCGAGTAACTTCAGATCGGGTGCGGTCACGGCCGGGATCATATCTGTCGGGGTGATTTCGATCACCGGCGGGATTGACCTCCATCATGCGCCGCCGCGCCGGCCGCGCGCAGCATGTCTTCGTGAGCTCGTTGCAGTGCATCGAACGATCGCTCGGCCGAGGGAGATCCGCGTCGTGCTTCCTCACCTCCGTCGGGGCCTTGCCGGCCGTCGGCATCTCGGGTGGGCACCAGTAGAGCCAGTACGTCCGGCTGTGGTTTGACGGGTCTCCCTCGGCAATTTCGTTGGCAGTTGATCGTTGGCCGTTGGCCGCGGCTCCTGCCAACGGCCAACGGCCAACTGTCAACTGTCAACTGTCAACTTGTGACGAACGACACATCGGCCCGTGCGACACCGCACGTCCCCATGTTCCCCCACGGAACGATCATCACATCCGGAGGTTCGAATGATCAGCGTGACCAAACTTCTCGGCGGCCCGTCGTACTTTGGCGACCGGCTCCGGTACGACTCCAGCTCATCCAGGCAGCAGCACGGCACCCGCACCGGCAGCGGTCCGGTCGTGGTCTGGAACTCGACCAAGACCTGCAACCTCGAATGCGTCCATTGCTACGCCTCGGCCAAAAAGTCGAAGTTCCCCGGCGAGCTGACGACCGAAGAGGCCAGGGCGATGATCGACGATCTCGCCGACTTCAACGTCCCCGCCCTTCTGATCTCCGGCGGCGAACCTCTCATCCGTCCCGACATCCTCGAGCTCGCCGAGTACGCGACGACCAAAGGCATCCGCGTCACGTTCTCCACGAACGGCACGCTGATCGATGAGGTCAAGGCGAAACGCCTGAAGGAAATCGGCGTGACGTACTGCGGCATCTCCATCGACGGCCAGGAAGAGAACCACGACCGGTTCCGGGCGAAAGCCGGCGCGTACAAAGAGACGATCAAAGGCATCCGCAACTGCCGCAAGTACGACATCCGCGTCGGCCTCCGCTTCACGCTGACCTCGCAGAACGTCAACGACATCGACGCCATCTTCAAGGTGGTCGAGGACGAAGATATCGGCCGCCTCTGCATCTACCACCTCGTCTACTCCGGCCGCGGCGCGTATCTCTCCGGCATCGACCTGCCGAACGATCAGAAGCGCATCTTCATGGACAAGCTGATCCGCCAGGTCGACAAGTGGAACGCCGAAGGGCGCGAGGTCGAAGTGATGACCGTCGACAACCACGCCGACGGCCCGTTCATCTACCTCTGGCTGCTGGAGAACGATCCGCTCCGCGCCCCCGAGGCCTACGACCTGGTGATGAAGAACGGCGGCAACCGCACCGGCGTGGCCATCGGCGCCATCGATTCGTTCGGCTTCGTCCATCCCGATCAGTTCACGCAGCACCACACCGTCGGCAACATCCGCGAGCGGAAATTCTCGGAGATCTGGACCGACCCGCACGTCTCGCTGCTCGAAGGACTGCGCAACCGCAAGGATCACCTGCGCGGCCGCTGCGCCACGTGCAAATGGTTGAACGTCTGCAACGGCAACTTCCGCGCGCGCGCCGAGGGCGCGTACAGCGACTACTGGGCCGAAGATCCGGCGTGCTACCTGACGCAGTCGGAGATCGCGAAATGACCGTGACGCTGAGCATCACCGACACCGATCGCGCCATCCTCGAAGTCTCCGAGGACCAGATCCAGGGCTTCGCGCGCAATCCGATGCAGGAGATCGCCCATCGCACCGGGCTGCCGGCCGACGTCGTGATCGAGCGCATTCAGTCGATGCTGCGCGACGGCACGGTGCGCCGCGTGCGCCAGACGCTCCTGGCGACGAACCTCGCTCAGGGGGCGCTGATCGCGTGGAAGATCACGCCCGACAAACTGGAGCGCGCCTTCGAGCTCCTCTCCAAAGACGATCCGTTCTCCGGACACGTGGTCATCCGCAACACCGAGTTCGGCGAGAACCACTGGCCGCTCTGGACGACGATCAAAGTGCCGTCGGAGTTCTCGCTGGAGAAGCATTGCGATTACCTGCGCGAGACGATCGGCGCCGAGAAGTACCGCATCATGCCCGCCCTCCGCGCCTTCGTCCTCGGCGTCGGCCACATGCGCCGCAAGAAGCTCGAAGTGGGCGAAAAGGCCGACCAGCCGGCGATGGACATGGTGCCGGCGATCGTCGAGCTCGACGCGCGCGACTGGCAGGTGCTCGTCGCCCTGAAGCGCGATTTCAAGCCGGAGGAGATCAGCACCGACCTCTGGCGCGCCCGCGCCGCCGAGGCCGGACTGCCGCTCGAAGAGTTCCTCGCGGTGGCGGAGAGCCTCGACAAGCGCGGCGTCATCGGCCGCTTCTCCACGTTCCTCGAGCACAAGCGCGTGCAGTCGTTCAATGGTCTCTTCCACTGGGCGGTGCCGAAAGGACGGGAGATCGAAGCGGGACGCCAGATCGGACGCTTCGCCATCCTCACGCATGCGTACTGGCGCGACGCCGGCCCGGAACTGAACAACGTCAGCATCATGGCCGTGGCGCACGGCGAAACGAAGGAGCAGGTGATGGAGCACAAGGCGGCCATCGACCAGCACCTCATCGACACCGGCATCGGCCTCACCTACACGAACGTTTACTGGGGCGGCCGCGCGGAGATCAAGCCGAGCGAGGTGTCGCCGGTGGCGTATCGGGAGTGGGCGGCCGGCAGAGGACTCCTGTAATGCACGATCCGAACGCCATCAACTTCAACCTCTCCCCCTTCGTCACGATCTGGGAGACGACGCGCGCGTGTGACCTCTCGTGCGTGCACTGCCGGGCGGCGGCGCAGTCGCGGCGCTCGCAGTTCGAGCTGTCGACGGAGGAAGGGTTCCGGCTGATCGACGACATCGCGAAGTTGAATCCGAAGGTGTTCGTCATCACCGGCGGCGATCCGCTCAAGCGCGACGACATCTACGACACGATCGCCTACGCGAAGAGCGTCGGCCTCGAGCCGTCGGTCACGCCGTCGGCCACGCCGCTGCTGACTCCCGAAGCGATCCGCAGGATGAAGGACCACGGCGTGACGCGGCTGGCGATCTCGCTCGATCACTACCACCGCGAGGACCACGATCAATTCCGGCGCGTCCCCGGCTCGTTCGACCTGACGATCAGGGCCATCGAAGCGGCGCGCGACAACAACATCCCGGTGCAGATCAACTCGACGGTCAGCAAGCGGACGGCGCCCGACATGCCGAAGCTCGCCGAGCTGCTGTCGAAGTACGAGAACATCGTGATGTGGAGCGTCTTCTTCCTCGTCCCCACCGGCCGGGCGAAGAGCGGCGACATGATTCTTCCCGAGGAGGTCGAGACGCTGTTCGGCGACCTCTATGCGATCAGCAAGCGCGTGAAGTTCAACGTGCGGACCACCGAGGCGATGCATTACCGGCGGTACGTCCTGCAGCAGATGGTCGGCTCGACGGACGAGCTGATCGACCCGAACACGGGTCTCATCGACGCGTCGACGGTCTTCATGCATCAGCGTCCCATCGGCGTGCAGATGCAGACCGGCGCGATCACGCGCTCACCAAAGGGCGTCAACGAGGCGAAGGGCTTCGTCTTCATCAGCCACATCGGCGACGTCTTCCCCAGCGGCTTCCTGCCGATGAAGGCGGGCAACGTGAAGAAGGAGTCGCTGGTCGACATCTACCGCTCCAGCTCGCTCTTCACCAGCCTGCGCGACAGCGCGAACCTGAAGGGAAAGTGCGGCATCTGCGAGTTCCGCGAGCTCTGCGGCGGATCGCGCTCGCGCGCCTGGTCGCTGACCGGCGACATGTTCGAATCGGACCCGACGTGCACGTATCAGCCGAGGGCGCTCGTCGCCTGACGGCGGGTTGCCGGTTACCAGTTGCCAGTTGCCAGTTGCCGCGCTGAATACCGGCAACCGGTAACCGGCAACCTACCGGCAACTAGTAATTCCTTCCTGAATTATGTAGACTCCCGCGACCAAAAAATCAAAGGAGGCTCCACGATGTCCCGCATCGTCTCTCTCACCGCTGCGCTCGTGCTGCTTGCCCTTCCCGTTTTCGCCATCACGTATGGCACGGAGGACGGCAATCTGCACCCCGAAGTCGGCGCTCTCGTCGGCACGTTTTCTTCCGGTACGTATCCGTATTGCTCCGGCACCCTCATCGCCCCGAACGTCTTCCTCACCGCCGCCCACTGCGACCTCGGCACGACGCGCGTCTTCGTCACCTTCGACGGCAAGTTCAGCTCGAAGTCGAAGCTGCTGTCGGGCACCTACTACGCCGATCCGCTCTACAACCAGGCGCAGGATGATCCGCACGACATCGCCGTCGTCGTTCTCGACAGCGCGGTGAAGGGCCTCACGCCGGCGCGCCTGCCGGCCGCCGGTTCGCTCGGCTCGCTGAGCGTCAACGCGCCGTTCACTTCCGTCGGCTACGGCGGCCAGGAGCCGATCAATCAGCCGGGCGGTCCGGTCATCGCGTATCTCGACACGCGCGAGTACGTGACCGGCAGCCTCAACTCGATCAACCCGGCGTGGCTGCGGCTTTCGCAGAACATCCACACCGGAGACGGCGGCACCTGCTACGGCGACTCCGGCGGTCCGAACTTCCTCGGCGCCAGCCGGACGGAGACGAACATCGTCGCCGGCACCACGATCACCGGCGACTCGCTCTGCAAGGCGACGAACGTGATCTATCGCCTCGACACCGATTCGGCGCGCTCGTTCCTGAGCCGCTTCGTCAAGCTGCCGTAGTCAGCCATCGCGACAGATCGCGTCCGATGAGCGACGCGGTCTTCTCGATGTCGTCCCGGAACTGATTCAACAAACGCTCTCGCATGGCCGGCGGCATCGGCGCCGCCGGCCCGAGGAGCAGCGGATGCAGGCGGGGCGTGAATCCGCGATTTGCGCAGGATCGGCGGCGCGATGCAGCGGAGAAAATCGGTGCTCCTGATGAACAGCACATTCATCAACCGCGAGCGCGGCACCGCCGCCGTGTAGTACGTGCCGGGCTGCATCGCCGCGGAGCGCCGGTCGCGGCCGCCGCGCAGACGTCCGAGGTAGCTCGAATACGCGATAGCGCGGCGTGGTCTCGCCGATGGCGCGCTCGGTCGTGACGCCCATCGAAGAGCCGCGCGTACTCCTCGGCCGTGCGGACCGGCGCGTCCTCCAAGCGACGGCGCCTCCGAACAGTAGTCGAGGTCGACGATGCGCGAGAGCGTAGAGCCGCCACAGCTCTTCGATGGTCGCGGCCGGAATCGGATCGCCCCGCCGGTTGCCGAGTTCCTCCAGCCATCGCCGCTCGCCATCCTGCCGGCGCAGCCACTGCGGTACCAGGTCGTCATAGAAATCGGCGCCCTCGTAATCGTAGAAGTCGTCGTAAAGCGCGCGGTAGGGCTGCTGCAGCACATGCACCGGAGGATCTTATGTTGAAGAATGCGATGCCGATCTACCATTACCGCGATGGACGTCGGATCCGCGATTCGCCGCGCCGTGCCGGTGCTCGCGCAGTACGGAACGATCGACGAGGCGATCCGCCGCGCGTGGCTGGTGCGCAACGGCCTGTCACGCGCCGAGGCGGAGATGGCGGTGCGATTCGTCCCGCTCGCGTTCGCGCGCGAGATCCTCGCCGGCACCGGCGTCACGCTGAGCGACAGCTACATCCGCCTGCGCGCTGACGGGACGCAGGAAGAACGGCCACTGCGCGACGAGCAGTTCTTCACCGCCTCCGCGTACCTCGCGTCGCTGATCCTGAAAGAGATCGGCGGAGACGCGTTCACCGCGATCGCCTCCCTCAGCTCCGAGCTCGACGCCGTGAATCAGGCGCTGAACGCCGGCTCGCCGGCGCGCGATCTCATCGCCTCACCGCCGGTCATCACCTGGCCGGACGTGCTCGTCGAGTGGCGGCCGAGGCCGTGGTGGAAGTTCTGGGCCTGAGGTGGAGACGATCGCCATCACGACTTCGATCCGCGCGCCGCTCGAGCGCTGCTTCGACGCCGCGCGCGACCTCGACCTGCATCTGAAGTCGCTCGCGCACACGAACGAGGTCGCCGTCGCCGGCCGGACGTCGGGATTGATCGAGCTCGGCGAAGAGGTGACGTGGCGCGGACGCCATTTCGGAATCACGCAGCACTTCACGTCGAAGATCACTGCCTTCGATCGCCCGCGCTATTTTCAGGACAGCATGCAGCGCGGCGCGTTCCGTTCGTTCGTGCACGATCACTACTTCGCCGCGGACGCCGGCGTCACCACCATGACCGACGTCCTCGCCTTCGCCGCCCCGCTCGGCATCCTCGGGCGCCTGGCCGAAAAACTCGTACTGCGGCGCTATCTCGCGCGGATGATCACCGTGCGCGCGGCCGTCATCCGGGAGGCAGCGGAGGGATGAGCGATACACTTTGCGCCATGCTCGCACACGCACTCACACCGATCCTCAACGTGTCGAATATCGAGGAGAGCTTCGCCTGGTTCGAGAAGCTCGGCTGGAAAAAGGGATGGGATTGGGGAACGCCGCCCACCTTCGGCGGCGTCTGCTCCGGCCACTGCGAGATCTTTCTCTGCCAGGACGGGCAGGGCGGACGGGGGCCGAGCCCGGTGAAGATGACGTTCGGTCCGGCCGGCGACCAGTCAGGCGACAAGGGCGTCTGGATGTCGATCTGGGTCGATGACGTCGACGCCGTCTACCGCCATTGCCTCGAGCAGGGACTCGACGTCGCCTGGCCGCCGACCGACATGCCGTGGAACGTGCGCGAGATGCACGTCCGTCATCCGGACGGTCACGTGTTCCGGATCAGCAAATCGCTCAGTTCGGAATGAGCTTCAACAGCCACTTGCGCAGGGCACTGCCGCGCAGGTGCGTTTGCGCGGCGGCAATCGGCCGCAGATCGACCCACTCGCGGCGCGACGCCGTCAATACGCGGCAGCCGAGCCATTCCTTGGATTCGAACCGGAATGCAGGCGATTGAAAGAATTCGCCATTGGCGATCCGCTCCAGCCACGGCCGATAGCGCTCCGTCGCCGCTTCGCGCACAAAGTAAGCCTTGTTCCCGCCAATGACGATCGGCGCGAACGCGCGCGGCTGTCGGGCGAAATAGTCGTATAGCCCCTCGCCCACGCCCGGCCAGCTCGGATTGAAGGGATCATCGACCACGACGATTCCGTCCGCCAATAGAGCCCGCTCCGCCACCTGCAGGTCATTGACGACGTCGGCCGGCCGATGCCCGCCATCGATATGAATGAACCGGCATCGGGTCGTCGTCTCTTCGGCCGTGAGCTGATCCGAACGCTTACAGAAAACCCGCAGGCCGTCAACGGCGGCCGGCGCATACCGCGACAGGTTGCGCAAAAACAGATCGCGGCTCCCTTCGCCGGAGTGATCGACATTGAGCTCCTGCTGCCCGAAGACGTCACAGACGCCGAGACGCTCACCGTCATTGAGCATTCGCCCGAGCAGGATCGCAGACTTGCCGTGATGCACGCCGATCTCGAACAGGTCGCCCGTGATCCCTTCCCGCTTCTGAATCTCGTCGAGCGCGGCGAAGAGAGAGACGTCGATCGGGAAAAACCATCCCTCCACGGATGACGTGTCATCGAGAAACTGCCGGACCTGATCCTCGGTCATTGTCGCGGGGCATTTTACGGCCGCCGAGTTGGCTGGCGACGTCTGACAATGTTTTTAGAGCGGCAAAGGCTCCGAACAGGACCGCCGGCCGATTAAATACCACGACGCCGAACATGCCGCATACGATCGTCAGGTGTAACACCACGACACGCCGCACATAGGCGTTTGCAGTCAGCTGTACCTGTACATCGGATGTGCGATCTGCTCCCGCGAGCCACACAAGCAGCTCGAGCACGATCAGCACCGAGATGATTGCGACACCCTGCCGGAATGAACCGCTCTCAAAGCGTTGCGCCGGCATCATTCGCGGCACCACCATGCCGAGAATGACGGCCAGAAAGATTGCGTGCGCCGCGTTGAAGCCAAGAGACAGCGCGGCGAAGTCTTTGAGTTTGAACGCTCCGCTGATCGTGACCTCGGAGCGCTTCGATTTGAGGAACACCACCTGCCACACGAATAACAGGAGCAGGATGACCAGACCGCGCAAGACATTTTCCAGCCAGTACAGGGCGATCGCTGTGCCCACCGGCCAGCCGGCGCCAAAAACGCCGTAGATCGACACGGCATTGATTGCGAGCACCTGCGCCGCTCCCAGGATTCTGGCGGGATTCATTGCTGGAGCACGATCGTATCATCCGGATCGCCGCGCGGACCAAGTCAGCAGGTTGGATATGATGGGGATCAGGGTTGGTTTCGCATACACCTGTTCATCGTGGTCGAGGCCGCGCTGGCGTTGGCGCTCATCGCGTATGTCGCCACTCTTCAAATTCACGCTGGCTGGAACACAATGCCCGGATCGTATAATCGCCGCGCATGAACGCCCGCTCACTCCTCTTGTTTCTGACGTTCACGATGGTTACCGGCGCATCCGCTCAGCCGGCTGCGGCTCGCGCCCGGATCAAACTCGAGTCATACCGAAAGACGATCGCCGTTCGCGCCAGGGTCGGGAGCCAGGAAGGATTGTTCGCCCTGGATACAGCCGGCGGCCTGTCCCTGTTCACGCCTTCGTTCGCAAAGCGGGCGGGCTGTAAGACATGGGGCCGACTCACCGGGTTCCAGATGATGGGAGACCGGTTCGACTCGCCGCGCTGTGACGACATGAAGATCGAGATCGGCGGCGAGCGGTTCAGCGCTCCCATTGTAGGAGTCTTCGACATCATGTCGCTTTACCCCAAAGGGGCGGAACCAATCGATGGCAGTCTGGCTCTGGATATTTTCGCCGGCAAAGCGATCACCATCGACTTTCCCGGGAAACTGCTCACTGTAGAGTCGGAGGAGAGCCTTCGTGCACGCGTCGGCGCCAAGACTGCGGTCGAGGTGCCGGCGCGCATTGCGAGGGAGGTTCAAGGGCACGCGCTGGCCGTGTCGGTCGGAGTGAAAACTGCTGACGGGACCGTGTGGATGGAATTGGACTCGGGAAACGGCGGGACGATCCTGGTCAACAAGGTCTATGCCCGCCTGTTCGGGCTGAATTCTTCTACGGAAGGACCGCAGAAGGTCTCGTTCGAACTGGCCAAGGGTCTGACGGTGGAGGGAGACGCGTTCGCGCCGGACATGGTGATCGACGGCAACATCGGCATGCCGTTTCTCAAGAAGACCGTGGCGACGTTCGATCTCGTTTCCGGCCGTGTATGGCTTGCGGCAGCGAAATGACGATCACCCGCGGCGTGCGGCGGATCGCCCGCATCACTTATGAGAAATTGTTCGCGCGGGCGGGCGCAAGGGCGGTGGAGAGAATGCTCGCGGATGGCTTGCCGCCGCAATTGGCGCCCGCGCTGCGCTTTCTCTTCACCGGTCGGGCGCCGGCGACGGCACAGGACGCCGCGCTCCGGATCGAGCGCTTGCGAGAAGAGATCGCCGCACGACCGGATGTCTACAAGTTCGCACACTTCGACACGTCCCTCGGGCCGGTACGGCTGGCGGAGCCTGTGCGGGAGACAACTGGCGCGCTGACGTCGGAGCGCCTCGCGACGGTATTGAGCGTCCCGAAGCGTTGGGGACTGTTTCTGCACCTCTGTGCGGACGCGTTCAATGCCGCGATCATCCTCGAAATGGGTGCCTGTGTCGGCGTCTCGGCGGCATACCTGGCGTCCATTCGCTCGCGACCCCTTCTTGTCACGCTGGAGGGCTCACCGGCTCTCGCGCAGATCGCGCAGGCATCGCTCGACGCGGTAGCCGATCGGGGAAAGGTCATCGTCGGTCCCTTCGAGCAGACACTGGCGCCTGCGCTGGACCGGCTCGGGGCACAGGATCAAACGATCGACGTCGCCTTCGTGGATGGACATCATGAGGAAGCCGCGACACTGCATTATGTCTCGGCGATCAGACCACATCTGTCGTCCACGGCTTTGATCATTCTCGATGACATTCATCTCTACGAAGGTATGTGGCGCGCCTGGCAGACCCTTTCATCCGCCGACGATGTCGTCGCCGTAAACGTCGGCCGCTTCGGGCTGCTGGTTTATGAACGCGGATCCGCGGCGAATCGCCGTTATGACCTCGCGCGCTACACGGGCCATTGGCCGGTGGGGAGCGCGCGTATACTGCCCTCAGCATGACCGAGCAGGCATTCTGCGCCTCGTGTTTCTCGCCGGTCGACGATTCACTCGATGTCTGCGGCAACTGTGGAGGCACGCTTACCGCAACGCCCGATCCAAAGAGGAAAACGGTTCACCCCGAAGGGCATTCGCGTAAACGCAGGACATCGCCGTCCCTCTTGATCGTCATTGGTATGTGGCTGGTCTTATTGCCCGGCCTCGTCATCGCATTCGAGATGTTACTCGAGCCGACCGACGCCCGCCTCAGCATCAGCGTGCTGGTCGGTCTTGTATTCTGGCTCTATGGCACGGTTCTGAACAGGGTCACGAGACGGTATTTCGAATCGAAACGCCTGCCGGAGTAGCGCCGGCGCGCACCGCCTATCCGTTCGGCAGCCACTCGACGAAGTACGTCGACGCAAGAATGATTATCACCGTCAGTTCAAACATGCGACCTCCCAGGTCATTTACGGTTTGCCATGCGGATCGAGGCCGTTTCCCTCATCGGTCGTGACCTGGTTCAGATCAGCCAGTGACAACAAGAACATCATGATGACCCACATAACATCGACCTCCTGCAGTCCAACTCTTCACAACGTAAGTTGGAACCCGAGCGGGCACAACCGTCTTTGCACCGATGTCACATGAACGATGCGGGCGCGGCACAAGTACAGACAGGAGTGTCTGTGCTACACCACTGCCCGCCGCCGGCGTGGCGTCGCACCGCGATTGATCAACACCGAAACAGTATGGTCGTCATTCGCGGTGACGACGTCGAGACGTCCGTCGCCGTTCACATCGCCTAATTCGAAATCATTGACCGGGCCGCCGGCGTCGATCGGCACACCCTCATTGAAGTTGCCTGTGCCGTCGCCTCGAAAGTAATAGAGATCGGTCGCCCGGAAATCGCTCGCCACGAGATCGACGTGGCCGTCGCCGTCGAGATCGCCGGCGCGCACGTTGACCGGAAACAGCATGTGCCGCGGCTGGCCGATCTCTTTCCGCTCGAGAAATCCACCGGCGGCGTTTGCGAGGGTCACGAATACCGTCTCGCGCGTCGAGTCATTGTCGTTCGTGTCGATGATGTCGGCCAGGCCGTCTCCATTGACGTCGGCGAATACGCAGGCGAGGTCGAATCCCGGTCCGGCGGGGAGCGTCGTCACCGACAGGCCGCCATTGACGAAACGAATGAGCCCGAGGTGGCCGGAATGGTCGGCCACAAGCAATTCGAGAACGCCATTGACGGACCGCAGCGATAGTGAGGCGCCGTTTGCGAGCGCGGTGTCGAACGTGCTCTTCGATGCGAGCGTCCCGTCGTCACGGCCGCGAAACAGATGAACGCGAACCGGATTGCCGGAGCCGAAGGACAGGCTCACCACGTCGGGTATGCCGTCGCGGTCATCGTCGGCGATGCGCGACGGACCGCCGTGCGTCGCGGTTTCATAGAACGCGCGATCGTCGAACTGGAGTGATCCTTTGCCGCGATAAATCGAAATACCGTTCGACCAGTAATTCGACGCCAGTAGGTCCGGAATCCCGTCGCCGTTCAAATCGCCTGCGTCCTCCAGTTTTTCGCCGAAGCCGCCGGCCAGCGATTGCTCGGCGGCGAAACTGCCGTCGCCGCGATTGGGAAGAATCGAGAATGCCGGCAGCTGGTCGACGTGATTGCCGGAGGTGATGATCTCGGCACGCCCGTCGCCGTCGAGGTCATGGAGCAGCACGACCTGGCTGGCGGTCACGGGATACCGCACCGGAGGCTGCAGGATCGCTACAGAGAGCACGAAGAACAGTGCATGACTCACGACGGCGATTATCCGGGTCGCAACGTGTCCTATCCGAAACAGTTCGAAAACACGCCGGGGCGTATGCTGAATCGATGAATGCCCGCGCCTGGTCCCGCCCGGCGGTTGTCGTGCTGGCGCTTTCGTTCGGCGGCTCGGCCGCGGCGGGCGTCAATCAATGGACCATCGTCGGACCACCGGTGACGGTTCAGGCGATGGCCATCGATCCGCACAACGACAACATTCTCTATGCCGCGGGACAGGAAACGATCGCCCGCACCGGCGACGGCGGCGCGACCTGGACGGTGACGCCGCTTCCGGAGCTCACCGAACCGTCCGTGATCCGCGTTTCGGCGTCCCTCCCCTCCACCCTCTACGTCATGGACATCCTCAATCTGTTCCGGTCGACGAGCGCCGGCGTCGCCTGGTCGAAACGGAAAATCGCGTCGTCCGCGCAGTTTCCGCAGGACCTGCAGGTGCATCGCGCGAACGCCGACGCGCTGGTCCTGGCGGCCGCGAACTTCTGTTTCTTCGGCTGCACCGGCGGCGGCGTTTTCCGGAGCGACGACGGCGGCGGATCGTGGAGAGGGATCGGCCTCAAGAACACCGACGTCTATCACGTCGCGTTCGATCCGATCACGACGAAGACCATCTACGCGACGTCGATGTCGGCCGTGTACAGGACCACCAACGGCGGCGATTCGTGGCGGGTCATCACGCCCGCCGGCAGCGGATCGGTGCAGGACGTCGCGGTCGACCCGGTCCGTCCGGCGACGGTTTATGCGGCCACCGAGGCGGGGATCTTCCGATCGTTCGACTCCGGACAGTCGTGGGTACTGGCACGGCCGGCGGATTTTGGCTCGGCGATCGCCGCACCGATGTACGCCTCGCGGCCGCTCTTCGTCGCCTGCGGCGGCACGGCGCTGAGCTTCGACGGCGGCTCGACGTGGCAGGAGCTGAGCACGGCCGGCTCCGGCTTTTCGTTCCGCGGCCTCTGGCAGGTGGCGGTGAGCCAGACCATCGCCTACATGGTCTCCGACCTCGGCACGGCGCGCGGTCAGATCCTCGGATACGAGCTGCAGATGCCGCGACGGCGAACCGCGGCACGCTGAACGTCACGCCGGCTGCGCCGTGTCGAACTTGTGCGCGCGTTCGTCGTCGGAAAGCGGAACGACGGAGTAGACGAATTGCACCAGCGCCACGGCGGTCTCCGAGGCGAAGAATTCTGCTTCCTGCGCCGCGGTGCCGCCGGGAGCGCCGGTCAATGCGATCAGCGTGTTCAGCACGGTGTTCGGCGGGTCCTGGTCCGTGAAATTGCCGGTGATCGGCACCGTGACGACGCTGAGCATCTCCCCTTCGTCGCGGTTCGCCGGCGGTCCCCACGGCGTGCCGGTGGCGGCGAAGTTCGAAGTCCAGAAGAACGTCAGATCGTCATGCGGCGGCTGGCCCTGGAAATACTGCGTAAAGGGGCCCGCGGCCGGGGCGCCGTACGTGCGCCGGCTCTCCTGCGTCACCTCGGCGGAGATCGTGGGGCCGACGCCCCCGGCGATGTTGGTGCCGCCGAAGATGGCCGGATAGCCGCCGGCGAACTGCACCGAGCCGTCGAACGCGTTGGTCGGCGCCTTGACCGGGATGGTGATGGAGTTGGTCGCAGCGCGATAAAGAATCCCGTATGACTTCGGCATCTCTCCCTCCGTACATCAGGAGGGCCAGAAGGACGTCAAATCCCTACCCGGCCGGCGGCGACGCGAAGAATCTTCTCCGCGATTTCGTCCGGACTTCCGTGCGCGGCGTCGATGTGCGTCGCGAACTCGTCGCTCGCATGCGCGGCGCAACACTCCGACGCGCGGCGATACTGCCACGCCGACGCCTCGAGATCCTCGCCGCGATTGCGCAAGCGCTCATGAACGACTTCGATCGGGGCAACCAGGCAGACGTGAAACAGAAGCGGCTCGAAGCGGCCAAGTCCTCGCCGGATCTCCTGCAAATAGGCCGTGTTCGAGAAGGCCATCGGGACGACGACGTTGGTTCGCACGGCGCGCGCCGCCCGGATTCCGGCGACGGTCAGGCGCCGCCACGAGGCGAGATCCTGAAAGTCGTCGACCTCGCGTCCGAGCAGACACGCGCCACGCTGCAGAGCGATGCCGATGAATTCGGGATCGAACAGCGCGGCGCGCGGGAGGCGTGCGGTGAGCGCGCGGGCGACGGTCGTCTTGCCGATTCCGAACGCGCCATTCAGCAGGATGATCACCCGCGTGCGGTCACGAAACCCGGGTGACGTTCTTCGCCTGCAGGCCCTTCGGTCCCTCGACGACGTCGAACGACACGCGCTCCCCTTCGCTCAGCGTCGGCGGAGTCCCGACGATGCTGGCGTGATGGACGAACACGTCGGCGCCGCGCTCGCGAACGATGAAGCCATAGCCCTTCGTTTCGTTGAACCACTTCACGACGCCCTGCTCTGCCATGTCGTCCTCACAGTCTCATCCACGGTAGCACGCGTCACGCCGCGGCGCGGACATGGACCGGCGGAATGATCGAGTAGAGCGCGTTTCGCAACGCGAGATCGCGCGGGTCGCCGGTGAGCGTCGCTCCCATCCGGCTGGTGACGTACGCGTAGCCGATGCCGGCCTCCGGATCGGCGAACCCGATGGAGCCGCCTGCTCCGGGCGATCCGAACGAGCTCCCGCTTCCGAACGACAACAATGGACTCGGCTTCATGAAGCCGAGGGAAAAGCGAACCTCGCCCTTCAGCGCCTCGTCGTAAAAACCGTTGGCCGGCGGGATGGCGGGCGCCGCCAATGCCTGCAATGTCGCCTCCCGCAACTGCAGTTCACGTCCGCCGCCGGCAAACACGCCGTACGCGCGAGCGATGCCGCGCGCGGTGCCGACTCCGCCGCCGGACGGCACTTCGAGATCGCGGGCATAGATCCGCTCTTCATCGTGAACGACGCCCGAGCCTGGATTCACCATCAGGGCGCGATAGATGTTCGAGTGGTGATTGAACGCGGCGAGTGTCAGCCGGAACGGAAACCGGAGCAGCATCGTGACCGGACCGGGCGCCGCGATCGTCGCCAGCCGGGAGTTCGGGATCGATTCAGGCAGGCGGATGTAGACGTCGAGTCCCAGCGGTGAGGCGATCTCGTCCTGGAAGAACGTTCCGAGGCTGCGGTGCCGTGGATCGACGCGGCGCAGCAGCTCGCTTTCGTAGAAGCCGAGGGTGATGGCGTGATAGGCCTGCCGCGTGCCCGGCTCCCATGCCGGTTTCTGGCGGGCCATGATCACCGCCAGGCGATCGAGGTCGGCGACGACGCTTCGATCCACCGGCTCGTCGAAGGCGAAGAGCCCCGCCTGGTGAGCGAGGAGCTGGCGGACGGTGATCGTCTCCTTCCCCTGCTGGGCGAACTCGGGCCAGTAGGTGCAGACGCGCTCCTCGTAATCGAGCCAGCCGCGGGAATGGGCGACCGCGAGAGTCATCGCCGCCAGGCCCTTGGTTGTCGAATAGACGACGACCATCGTGTCTTCCAGCCACGGCTCGCCGGTCGATTGGTTTCGCACGCCGCCCCACAGGTCGACGACCTTCTCCCCGCGCTGATAGACGCAACAGGCGCCGCCCAGTTCATGCCGCCGCGAGAAATTCCCGGCGAACGCGTCGCGCACGGCTTCGAAGCCGGCGCTTACATGACCTTCGATTTGTGATGGTTTCATGCGTCTACGTATCGCTGAAACCGCGCGATATCGGGAGCGCAGGAGTCACCGCCCGGCAGTGACAAAAGACCTTGATCTACATCACGACTCGCACCACTCGCGCGTCACGCGATGCCTGTACGCGAACAATCGCCGCAGGCGGCGCTCGACGAACCACCCCGACACGAACGCCACCGGCGGCTCGAAGTCGATGTCGTCGATGAGCACCGCGCCGTCGGGATGCGGCTCGATGATGTGGCGGTGGTGCCAGCGTCGGAACGGCCCGCGGGTCTGCACGTCTTCGAACCGGTGGGGCGGGTCATAGACCGTGTGCAGCGACTCGATGCGCATGGAGAACCACAACGCCATGCGGATGGAAGCGGCGGCGCGGCGGCCGGGGCGGAGGTCGGGCGCGCGCTCGATCACGCGCGCCCGCTCCCACGGCGGCATCAGCCGATCGACCGCGTCCGGCAGCTCGTGAAACGCGAAGAGCCGCTCAGGCGTCGTCCGGATGACGCTCTTGGCCACGAACCTCACATCGACTTGCCGCTATGACAATCGGCGCAGGACATGTCCTTCAGATCGCCGATGTCGACCGGGTGCTGGAAATCGTTCTTCGGCAGCTCGAACATCGGCGCGCCGGCTTGGGCCTCGCTCAGGACGTCGTGACAGATGTGGCAGTCCTTCGACACCGTCTTCCCCGCCTTGTCGGCGTGCTGATTGTCGTGGCAGCGGAAGCAGCCGGTGAAATAGAAGTGGCCGATGTTGTCGGGATGCGTGCGCCAGTCGACGTTCATCTCCGGGAAACGCGTCTTCTGGAAAATGTCCTGGGCCGTGGCGATGGAACGATCGACGGACGCCTTCTTCGAGGCGTAAACCGCCGGATAGCTCTTCTGGTAATACGCCCGGATCTGCTGCTCGATCTTCTGCACCGCTTCCGCCGTCGTCTTGTAATCGGCGGAGATGGCGTCGACGGCCTGCTGCTTCATGAACGGCAGCGAACGGTCGATGGTGCCGGCGAGCAGCGCGCGGTCGACGGATTTGTCGGGCGGGACGTAGATGTGCGTCGGCCGGTTGTGGCAATCGACGCAATCCATCGTCCGTTTCGGCGCGGCGGCGATCTGCGCCGGCGTCATTTTCGTGTCCTGGGCCGTGAATTCGTGGGTCTCGCCGGTCTGGCGGTTTTTCGTTCTCACCCACTCGATCTTCTGGCGCTGCCGGTCGCTGGCCACGTACTGGATCTCGTTCTGATTGAACATGTGCCAGTGGATGCCGGCCACCAGTCCGCTGGACGGGCTGCCGCCGCCGGTCTTGATCAGCATGCGTACTTCGCGCGGCGTATTCGTCTCGTCGTAGCCGTAATGCGTGAAGACCTTCAACTGCGCGCCGAAGAATTTCTCCGGCCAGTGGCAGTGCTCGCACGTCTCCCGCGCCGGGCGGAGGTTTTCCACCGGCGATTGAATCGGCTTCGGATATTTGTGGAAGGCGACCGAATAGAGCTGATAAGAGCCCGACAATTTCGAGCGCGCATACCAGCCGGCGCCCTCGCCCACATGACAGCCGACGCAGCCGACGCGGGCGTGCGGCGACTGCTTGTACGCCGTGTACTCGGGATGCATGACCGAATGACAGACCGTGCCGCAGAACGCGTCGGAGTCGGTGTAGTGATAGGCCTGGTAGCTGCCGAGGATGCTGACGGTGACGAAGAAGATCAGCCCCGCCACTGTGATGATCGTGGCCCGCCGCACGCGCGGATCATTGAGGTCGATGTCCGGATAACGGGAGATCTCCGCCGGCGACATCTTATGGCGGCGCCGGCGCTCGAGGATGATGCCGATGATGAACAGCAGCATCCCGAAGATCATGATTCCGGGCACGACGGCATACGCGAAGATGCCGACATACGGATTGTGGGCGCCCGTGGCGTCGGCCACGACGAGGAAGATGATGTTCGCGATGGCGATCACCGCGATCGCCGCGCCGATCATGCTGATCAGGTTGCGGGCGAGACTGGGCGCCTTCGGTTCAGGCATTGTGTGCTTCCTCCATTATGAGTTGCCGGTTACCGGTTGCCCGTGCTTCCGGCAACCGGCAACCGATAACCGGTAACTACTCGTCCGATTCATGCTCCTCCGTCACCTTTCCGTCGAACCAGGCCCAGTTCATCGGATAGCAGTCGGGGTCGAAAATCACGGCATAGAGATGCCAGACGATGATGGCCAGGGTGGCCAGCACCGCTTCATAGAAGTGGATTGCGGTGGCGATGTCGATCCACCAGCGCGGCAGCCAGGTGGCGGTGGCGACGTTGTACCAGATCATCAGGCCGGTCACGCCCATGACGATCGTCCCCCATACCACGGCCCAGTACTCGAGCTTCTCGCCGTAGGTGAAGCGGCCCATGGCCGGGCGTTTCCTGGTCAGCCCGAGGTTGTAGCCGAGGACGTGGAAGAGATCGCGGGCGTCCTTCAGGCCGAACCAGAAGTCGCGCAGCCCCTGTCGACCCTCCCGCGTTACGAGCATGAACAACACATGGTATGCCCCGAGGAGCAGCATGACGATGGCGGAGATGCGGTGGATGATCCGCCGCGGCGCCTCGCTCGAGCCGAACATCCAGGCGAAGACCGAGTCGGGCCAGGCCAGGGCGAAGCCGGTGAGCACGAGCATGACGAAACTGACGGCCAGCGCCAGGTGCTGCAGGCGGACGTTGAGCGTCATGCGCGTCACGGTGCGTTTCGGATTGCGCCGCCACGCCAGCGTCTTGCGCAGCCAGATGATCGTGTTGTGCACGATCATGAAGCCGATGGTGCCGAAGATGAGCAGCAGGTAGATCTTGCGGATGATGGTCACGGCCATCGACTGCGTGTCGACCATCTCCCCCTGCGCGAGATGGATGCGTCCCAGGGCGAATTTCGCCGAGGCCCCTTTGTGGCATTTGCCGCAGGTCTGCTGGAGGTTCGCGTGGTTCGTCGCCGCGCGCGGATCGAACGACGGCAGGATGTCGTGCACGCCGTGGCATGAGGCGCAGTTGGCCGCGACGTGCGAGCCGAGGCGCCGCGCCAGTCCGTGATAGCTCGATTGATACGACGAGACGCGGCCGCCCGGCACGCCGAACTCCTGCGTCAGGCGGACGCCGTCGTGGCAGCGCGCGCAGGTGGTCATCGCCACCTGTCCGGCGGCGACGGACGACGTCGGATCGCCGTGCGCCTTGATGGCGTGGATGCCGTGGCAATCGGTGCAGACGGGTGAGTTCCAGTTGCCGCGCGTCAGCGCCTTGCCGTGCACGCTCTGGCTGTATTGGGCGGCGATGTTGGCGTGGCACTTCCCGCAGGTGCGCGGGACGTTGAATTTGAAGATGGCCGACTGCGGATTGTTCGGCGTGTAGACGGCGTGCGAATCGTGGCAGTCAGTGCAGACCGCCGCCTTCATCGATCCGCGGGCCACGGCGCGCCCGTGCACGCTCTCCTGGTACGAGGCGAACATCTGCGTCGAGAGGCCGGCCTTCTCCATGACGAACTTCTGGCCGTGACACGAGCCGCAGGTCTGCGGGATGTTGGTGTGATAGGTCCGCGACTGCGGATCGGACGACGGCAGGATCTGGTGGACGTCGCCGTGACAGTTCCTGCACTGCGCGCCGCCGACGCCTTCGTACAGACCCCTGGCGTGGACGCTATGGCTCCAGGCCGACTGCAACTCGGCGTGGCAGGTATCGCACGCCGGCCTGTTCGGCTTCGTCTCGTGCGGAGCGCTTCTGATGTCGGTGTGACAGTCGACGCACTGAAACATCGAGCCGTGAACGGAGGCTTCGAATTTCTTCGCGTCGATCTGATCGTGACACCCGAGGCACTCGGCGGTGGCGGGCGGGGTCTGAGCCCCGCCCACCGCCGGGAGGAGTGCCGCGAGCACTACCGCGGCAGCGATGAATTTCATGATTGTCCGCGTTGCGGATGAAGGAGAGCGTTACTTCTTGAGAGTCTTGATGTAGGCGACGACGGCCTTGATCTCGTCGGTGGAGAGCTTGGTCTTGTACGCCGGCATCTTTCCCTTGCCGTCGGTGACGGCCTTGGCCAGATCGACTTCGCTCCTGGAGAGATCGGGGAAATTCTTTTCGCCGCCCGGGCCGTGGCACATCTTGCATTTGGCGGTGTATGTGGCCGCGCCGTCAGCGAAAACCGGCATCGCGACGAAGGAGATCGCGATCAGGGCTACGAGCGTCAGTTTGAGGGTCTTCATGGTCTGTTTCAGCTCCTTTCAACAATCTGATGCAATGTTAGGTTGCAACAGGAAGCGGCTTTATGACTCGCCGTACGTGCAGGAGTGATTCGCGTCACACGGGAGGACAGTTGGCAGGTGGCAGTTGGCAGGAGGCGCATCGCTTCAGCCAACTGCCAACTGCCAGCGGCCAACATGTCAACGGACCACGGCCGCAGACAACGGTTCGAACGTCGCGCTGAAATGCCTCAGCATCGGCGGCGCGGTGACGATCCGATAGCCGCAGAGTGACCGCGACAGGCTCGCAGCCGCGAGCACGGTTTCGGCCACGTACGAGAGGTGCGCGTCGGTGTAGAGCCGGCGTGGAATGGCCAGACGCACGAGCTCCATCTTCGCGGCGTCGCCGAACATCAGCGTGCCGATCTCGCTGGTCCGCACGCCGCCGAGGAGGTAGAACGCATTGACCAGCGCCACTCCCGGAAATTCGCTCGTCGGGATGTGCGGCAACAGCGCCGCGGCGTCGATGTAGACGGCATGTCCGCCCGGCGGCTGCACGATCGGAATGCCACCCTCGGCCAGCCTCTCCGCGAGCCGCGCGACGCTGCCGATCCGATACCGCAGATACGACTCCTGCACCACTTCCTCCAGTCCCTCGGCGATGGCGCCGAGGTCGTAGCCGGCGAGGCCGCCGTACGTCGGAAAGCCCTCGGTGAGGATCAGCAGGTTGCGGCACTTCTCCGCCAGCCGGTCGTCGTTCAGCGCCAGGAATCCGCCGATGTTCGCCAGGCCGTCCTTCTTCGCCGAGAAGATCGCGCCGTCGGCGAGGCGGAACATCTCCTGCGCGATTGCCTTCGGAGTCCGCCCGCGCTGCGACGCCTCGCGCTCGCGGATGAACCAGGCGTTCTCCGCGAACCGGCAGGCGTCGAGAAAGAAGAGCTTCCCGTGGCGATGCGCGATCTCCGCCGCCGCCGCGATGTTCTCCAGCGAGACCGGCTGTCCGCCGCCGGAGTTGTTCGTCACGGTCATCATCACCAGCGCGACGCGATCGCCATCGGTGCGCAGCGTCTCCTCGAGCGCGTAGAGGTCGATGTTGCCCTTGAACGGATGGCGCAGCGACGGCACACGTCCTTCGGCGATCACCAGGTCGCGCGCCTCGGCCCCGACGTACTCGACGTTCGCGCGCGTGGTGTCGAAGTGGATGTTGTTGACGACGACGTCGCCCGGCTGCAGCAGGCTGGAAAAGAGGATCCGCTCGCCCGCGCGGCCCTGATGCACCGGCATGATGTGCTTGTAGCCGGTCAGGTCGTGCACCACCTCGCGGAAGCGGAGGAACGAGCGGCTGCCGGCGTACGACTCATCGCCGTCCATCATCGCCGCCCACTGCTTCGCCGACATGGCGCCGGTGCCGGAGTCGGTGAGCAGATCGATGATCACGTCATCGCTCTTCAGCAGAAAGACGTTGTAACCCGCCTCGTGCAGCGCGTGGTCGCGCTCTTCGTACGTCGTGAGGCGGATCGGCTCGATGGCTTTGATGCGGAAGGGCTCCATGATCAAGGGACTGTTTAACGGCATGCGGTTTCTCCCACAATTTCCATGATTCGATTGAACTGCGCGTCACCATCCAGCCCCGCCTCGGCAATCACGGCGCGGCCCGGGCCACTGCCGGGATAGCGGCCGTGCATGAACGGATGCATCGTCAGCGCGCGTCCGCGGCGCGACGTGATCCAGCGGTACATCGTCGGCAACGTAAATCCCGTGATGCCGATCGCGCTGGCCGCGGCCTCGGAAGGGAAGATCTCTTCCTGCTCCGAGGGAGAGAGGAGATCGAACAGCTCGGCGCTGGCGATGTAGAAGACGTCGACCTCGATGCCGGCGTCGAGCAGCCGCGGCAACGCGCCGGTGATGAACGCGTACGTGACGCCCGACTCCTGCAGCACGACCGTCGCGTCGGCGCGGCCGCGCGCGGCGCGCAGCTTGTACACGCCGGTGACCGCCGCTTCGGCAGGCGCGAGATTCAGCGCGGCGCGGTCGATCACCTTTTCATTCGGACGCGTGACGAACGGCGCGATGACCGAGGGCCGCTTCGTCAACGCGGCCGACATCAGCGGCCAGATCTCGCTCGCGTCCCACGGCGTGAGCGTGATCATCGATCCGAGCGGGAAGTTCTCCTGCAGCAGTTGCAGCGGCTGCGGATCGGCGTGCGTCGGTCCGTCCTCGCCGGTCTTCAATCCGGCGTGGCCGCAGATGAGGATCATGGGGCGCGACTTCCCGCCGCGCGCCTGATCGCCGATGGCGTGCAGTCGCGACGCGATGTGTCCGAGCGGCGCGAGGAACGCGCCGTACGACGAGCCGGCGCCGATGTGACGGCCGAACGCCGAGACGCCGGAGAGGATCGCCGACATCGCGTCTTCGCAGATGCCGCCGACGGAGAGCGTCCGCGAGTCGCGATTCGACGCGCCGAAGAAGCCGCTGTCGAAATCCTTCGCCCCCTCGGCGATGCTGGTCGATCCGAGCAGGTCGGCCGCGGCGATCAACAGCGCGCCGCCGCTGAATCGATTGAGGTATCCGAGCACGCGGCCGAGCTGCGTGCGCAGCGCGACGTCGTCGCCCGGCTGCAGCGCGAGCTCCGGCGGCGCCGAGACGACCTGCGTCAGCGCGTAGACGTCTTCGACCGACGGCGCGCCTTCGCGCGGCGTGCGCTGCGCGGCGTCGAGCCGCGTTTTCGCGCTAACGATGCGATCGGCGAGGAGGCGCGTCGTCGCGCTCTGCCGTTCGAGCGACTGGCGCACGATCGACAGCCCGTCCCAGAAGCATTGCTCCAGCACCGTCGCGTTCGTCCCCTTCGCGCACTGCTGCGCGGTCGGCGGACACGATGGGAGTTGCCCCGAGAGCTCGAGCGCGTCAAAGAATGACGGCGAGCAGAGCTTGTGTCCCGCGCCATGCGACGCGCGCCCTTCGATGCCGTACTGCCAGCCCTTCGTCGTGCGGTAGACGATCGCTGTCGGCTTCCCGCTCGCGAGCGCGCGATGCTGCGCGTCCTCGATGAGCTGGAAGTCGGTGCTGTCCGGAACGTAGATCACGTTCCAGTCGTGCAGGCGGAAGAGCGACATCGGATCCCACTGCACGTAATCGCCGCGCTGATCGCCTTCCCGCGTCACGCGATCGGAATCGATCGACGACTGGTTCCAGTCGACGTGTACGACGGCGTTGCGCACCGAGCCGGTGCCGGCGAAGGCCAACGCCTCGGCCACTCGGCCGGGGGTGAGGCCGCCTTCGCCTTCGATGATGTGAACGCGGGGCACGTCATCACCGTAATAATCGAGCGCCGCGGCCGCATAACCGAGCGCCGAACCGACGCCCACACCCGACGCGCCGGTGGCAACGCGGACGAACGGCGTGGCCGGCGTGGGATGCCCATCCAGCGCGCGCGATTCGAATTTCTCGAACAGCGGCGTGGCGTTCAGCGGATTGCGGCGGAATCCGAGGAGATCTTCCAGCCGGAGCTGGTCCTTCTGATCGGGAAGAAGCTCCGGCCGGCCGATGCGGACGATCTCGTTGCGCAGCGCCCACATGGCGTAAAGCCCCAGGGCCTTGTGGCCGGCGGCGTAGACGATCGAGTCGGCGTCCTCGCGCGACGGATTGCTGAAGTCGTAATCCATCGTGTCGAAGAGGAGCATCGACACGAAGCGGCCCGACGAGATCGAGCCGCCGGGGTGGCCCGACAGCGGCGCGTAGTTGTAGAGCATCGCGCAGAGCGAGCGGTAGATCGCGTCGAGATGCTCAAAGGCGAGCAGTTCGGCTTCGTTCATGAGCGTCTCCATTCATTGAATCCGTCGACGTCGAAGGCCGCGACTCTGATCCGGTCCATCGCCTCTTCCAGCTCGTCGTAGGCGGTGGCGATGGAGATGCGCAGGAAGTGCTTCCCTTCGCTGCCGATCCGGCCGAAGGAGCGGCGATCGAGCGTGGCCACGCCGTGGCGGTAGAGGAGGAAGCGCTGGAACTCGGTCGCGTCGCAGCCGAGGCGCGCGCAGACTCCGGCGATGTTGGGGAACATGTAGAACGCGGCGCGCGGCAGGTTGCAGCGGACGCCGTCGATGAGATTGAGGCGCGCCCAGACCATGTTGCGGCGCGTTTCGAACGCCGCGTTCATCTTCGCGATCGACGTCACGCTCTCCGGCGATTCGATCGCCACTTTCGCGCCGAACTGGTTGTAGGCGGGGACGCAGGAGAAGTAATTGATGTTGAGGTTGCGGAAGATCGCCGCTTCGTCCGCGGTCGGAAAGATGGCCCAGCCGATGCGGCCGCCCGTCCAGGCGTAGCTCTTCGAGACGCCGGAGACGATGATCGTGTTGTCCGGCAGCTCGCAGGCGATGGAGTGATGTTCCGCGCCGTCGTAGAGGATCGCTTCGTAGACTTCGTCGGAGTAGACGCGGACGTCGGGATCGGCTTTTCTGCGGATGACGCCGGCCAGCTCGCGCAGCTGCTCGCGCGACGCGACGCCGCCGGTCGGATTTGACGGGAAGTTGAGGAAGATGAGCCGCGTGCGGTCGTTGATCAGCGGCGCGAGCTCGTCGCCGGTGCAGGCGAAGTCATTCTCTTCGCGCAGGTGCAGCGGACGCGGAACGGCGCCGACGTAGCGGGTGAACGATTCGTAGATCGGGAAGCCGGGACTGGGGTAGATGACCTCGTCGCCCGGATTGCAGTAGGTCTGCTGCGACAAACCGATCGGCGGCTTCGCGCCGGGGAAGACGACGACACGGTCGGGTGTGACGGTGATTCCCCGGCTCTGCGCGACGCTTCTGGCGATGGCGACGCGCAGCGGCTCGATCCCCTGCGGATCGCAGTAATGCGTCTGCCCGAGGTCGATCTGCCGCTTGACCTCGTCCGCGATGTGCCGCGGGAGCGGAAAGTCCGGCTCGCCGATGTTGCACTTGATGACGCGCTTCCCCGCCGCTTCCAGCTCGCGGATCCACGGTCCGAGCTTGAACGCGTTCTCCGAGTCGATGAGCGAAACGCGCTCCGCCAGCAGCGGCATGTCGCACCTCCGTCGGGGATTGATTGTGGGGGCCGCGGGTTGGGCGGGCGGGTGCGAGCAATCACATGGGGATGTGATGGAGACGTCCGCTCCCCTCTTGCTTCGATCAGATCGCGCGGCGGCGGACCGACGACCGCGGCACCACCACCAACGTCACGCTCGCCGCCGGCACGGTGATCGTGTGCGACGTCGTATCCGCCTGCCGCGTGATCGCGCCGTTGGCGAGCTGCCACACCTGCGCCTTTACGAACGGGAAATTCGCAATCTGCAGGTCGACGGGACCCGAAACATCCTTCGCCACGACCATCACGGTCAGCGCGCCGTCATTCGATCGCGTCGCGGCGAACACCGATACGTGATCGGGGTCGGGCGCACTCGCGAGCACCACACGTCGCCGAATGTCGAGTGCAGCCCGTCGTAATTGCGGTACATGCGCATCGCCAGGTAGGCGGGCGTTCCCCGATCGGGCGTGGTCCAGCGGTTGGCGAGGTCGAGGCCTTCGCGGCCGAAGATGCCGAGGACGTCGGCCTGGGCGGTGGCGCCGTTCATGTGGTGTTCGGCGCCCCAGTTGTATTCGGTGATGCCGGTCAGCACGCCGGGCGCGTTCGCGCCGACCCATTCGCGCAGCCGCGGAATGAGGTAGACCTTCGTGTCGATCCACGACTCGTCCTTGTAATTGCGATCCCAGAGCGAGCGCGTCGAGCGATTACGTCTTGCCTGCATCGCCGGCGAGGTGTCGTCGCTGAACTCGCCGCTCTGCGGATACCAGTGCACGGTCAGCGCGTCGATGCTGCCGCGCGTCTCGCGCAGGTACCAGGGGATGAAATCGACGTTGCCGTGCGCGGCGTGATCGGGGAACGAGCTCCAGCCGTGCGCCGCGGCGTACTGCTGATCGGCGCCGCTGTAGAGGAAGCCGAGCCAGCCCCATTCCTCCGGTCCGCAGATCAGCGCCTGCGGATCGGCTTCGCGGATGCGCGCGGCGTAGTCGATCGTCTTCGCCCGCATCTCCTCCATCGTCGCGCCCGACGGCTTCACGTCGCGATGCGTCTCGTGCCAGATGCTCGGCTCGTTGTCGAGGAGGTACCAGTGCACGCGCGATCCGAGATGCCGCACCCACGCCTGCTGGAAGAGGGCGTCGGCGGGGAGGTTCGCGTCGTTCGGATCGTTGCCGGTGACGCGCTTGCCGTCAGCGGCGCGGACGCCGTTGCCCGCGTCCGGAAACCATTGCCAGTCGCGATCGGTCTGCGCGCCGTACCGGCCGATGGAGAAACTGGAGAGGCGCTGCCGGTCGTTGCCGAGGCGCGCCACCCAGCCGAGCATGCCGATGGTGATCATCGGCTCCGCGCCGCCGGCGTGCGACTGATCGACGAAGCGGTCCGCGTCGTCGCCCGCGATTCCGCTCTCCTCGGCCAGGCTCTCGAAGTACCAGTCCGACGCGTGATTCGTGGCGTTCGACTGCCAGTTGTAGCGCGTCGTGGCGTTGCCGCCGCGGCGGTTCAGCGGGGCGTTCAGCTCATCGAGCTGCTCGCTGGTGGCGAAGTTCACGCCGTAGATCAGAGGCGAGATCGGATGGCGGTTCGCGTTCGCGTCGATCGTGACCAGGGTGGCGAGGAGGAGCGAGAGCATTACACTCAACCTACATGCCGCGCCGGTTCCTTTTCGTGATTTTCCTCACGCTCCTCTCCTGCCATCAGGCGAATGGACCGGTCCCCGAAAAGCGCGTCATCTTCATCGGCCTCGACGGCGCCGACTGGCAGCTCCTCGACCGCTACATGGCCGAAGGGACGATGCCAAATCTCGCGCGCATCGTGCAGGCGGGCGAGAAGCGCGTGCTGTTGACGCAGCATCCGCCGCTCTCGCCGCTGGTCTGGACGACGATGATGACCGGCGTCTCGCCGCTGGAGCATCGCATCCTCGATTTCACGCGCTTCAATCCGGCGACCGGCGAGAAGGAGCCGATCACCAGCGACGAGCGTCGCGTGCCGGCCATCTGGAACATGCTCACGGAGAAAGGTCAACGTGTTGACGTGTTCGGAATGTGGGCCACGTACCCGCCGGAGAAGGTGAACGGGACGATCGTCTCCGACCGCGAGGTGGCGGCGAACTACCTCGAGCAGACGGAGAAGGTGCATCGGCTCGCGCTCGCCTCGATCCGCAGGGATCATCCGAATCTGGCGATCGTCTACTTTCAGGGGACCGACGTCATCGGGCATCTGTACGCGTCGAAGCCGGAGCATGCGGAGGACGTGCGGCGGTACTTTGCGCGGATCGACGCGATTCTCGGCGAGTACGCTCGCGAACATGCGCAGTTGGTGATCGCGTCGGATCATGGGTTCGAGTGGGAGAAGGCGATCGGCGTTTCGAGCACCGCGGTGGCGACGGCGGCGAAGTGGCATCGGGATCAGGGGATTCTGGTGGTGCCGCGGGGGGCACCGGCGTGTGCGCGCGTCGATGGGATTACGCCGATGTTGCTTGGGATGCTGGGGTTGCCGAGGGATGTGGCGGGGTATCAGCGGGCGTGGAGGCACGCTCGAGCGGACGAGACGTCCGCTCCCCTCCAGCAGCAGAAGCCGTCCGAGGCGATCGCGAATCTGAAGGCGCTGGGGTACATCGGGAGCAGCGAGGCCTCGCATGCGCCGGCGGCGTACAAGGGGACGCGCACGGCGGCGTCGTACGACAACGAGGCGTTGATCCTGCGCGAGCTGGGGCGCAACGACGAGGCGATCAAGGCGTTCGACATGGCGCTGCAGGTCGATCCGCACAGCGCCTCGGCGATGTGGAACCTCAGCGACCTGCTGCATCGTCAACATATTGACTTAGCCCGCGCCGACAGGCTGCTCGACGAGGCGATCGCCATCGATCCCGGTCAGTCGCACTGGCTGGCCATGCGCGGGCGTTATCGGATGGAGAAGCACGATTGCCGCGGGGCGCTCGATGACTTTCAGCGGGCGGTGGCCGGAGACGACGCCGTGCTGTACGCCTCGATCGGGGCGGCGGAACTCTGCCTCGGCGAGGAACGCGAAGCGCGCGCTGCATTCGAGAAGTCGCTGGCGATCGATCCGAATCAGCCGCAGTTGCGGAAGCTACTTCCGCCTTAACGGGAGCGAGGGGTGCGGACGTCTCGTCCGCACGCGCCGCCTTCCGTTTCGCCAACACGAGCGGACGAGACGTCCGCTCCCTCTTTCCGGCTACTTCCGCGTTAACGCCAGCATCGTCACGTCGTCCCCCGCCGGCGCGTCACGCGTGAAGGTCTGCACCTGCTTGTCGATGATCTCCAGAATCGTGGCGGCGGCGCTTCCGTGGAACGTCGCGAGCAGCGTCGCCACCGGGTCGAGTCCCAGCTGTTCCTCCGCCTCGTTCTCCGCCTCGGTCACGCCGTCCGTGAAGAGGACGAGCGAGTCGCCGGGAGCGAGCGTGATCGACTGATTGCGATACGTCGCCGCGGCGAAGAGGCCGATCACCATGTCGGTCGTGGTCAGCTGCTGCACGCCGTCGCGGCCGACGATCAGCGGCGGAACATGCCCGGCGTTGGTGAAATCGACGCGGCCCGTCGCCGGATCGAGCACGCCGGCGAACAGCGTGGCGAACTTCGTCGGCGCGGTCTTCGGCGCCAGCGTCACGTTCAGCTCGCGCACCAGTTCCGCCGGCGTCGGATCGTTGCGGGTGAAGATGCTGAACGCCGTGGCCAGGCTGGTCATCACCAGCGCCGCGGTGATCCCCTTCCCGCTCACGTCGGCGATGACGAAGTAGATGCGGCCGTCCGGACGGACGATCACGTCGTAGTAATCGCCGCTCACCGTGCGGCACGGCTTGTTCGTGCCGGCGAACTCGTAGCCGTCGAGCGCGGGCAGCGTCGCGGGGAGCAGGCGGCTCTGAATGACGTACGCCGTCTTCAGCTCCTCCTCGAACTTCGCCTTGGCGATCGCCTCCTCGCGCAGGCGCGTCGTCTCCAGCTTGACCGCGGCGAAGCGGGCGATCTGCGCGATGAGGCGGAGATCGTCCTGCGTCACCGCGCCGCGGGCGGCGAGGAAATCGAGATAGAGCACGCCGCTGACGACGTCGTTGACCACCAGCGGCGCGCAGACCGCGGCGCGGATCTGCTGGCCGATGATCGACGCGGCTTGCGCCAGCTTGTCGTCCATGCCGGCGTCGACGTCCATGAACGAGATCACGTTGCGCTCCTCGATCACTTCGTCGAGCAGCGTGCGGCTGATGGTCAGGTCGTTCGGATCGTTCGGATCGAGGCGGTGCAGGCGGACCTCGGTGAAGGTGTGGCCGTCCGCGCCGAGGAGGGCGAGCGCGACGCGCGACGGCTGGAGGAGGATGGAGACCTTGTCCAGGATGAAATCGAACAGCACGCTCATCGGCCGGTCTTCGATGAACTCCACCGCCAGCTCGGCGAGGATCGAGGCGCGCTCGCGGCCGCGCGTGGCGCGGTCGTCGATCGCCTCTTCGATCGGGATGACCATGCTCTTGGCCGCCGAGTTGCTGTCGACGGCGACGATCTGCGAGCGCAGCATCTCCTCGCCCTGCACGATCACCTCGGTGTCGCCGAGGGTGATGCGATCGCCGGGATGAAGCGACGCGGCTTCGAGCAGCTTCGCGCCGTTGAGCAGCGTGCCGTTCACGCTGCCGCAGTCGCGGACCAGCCAGCGGCCCGCGCTCCAGGTGATCTCGGCGTGATGACGGGAGAGGAAGCGATCCTTGATCGGCACCGTGCACTCGTTGGCGCGGCCGAGCGTGATCGGCTCCTCGCCCGACAGCGTGAGCGCCGCGGCGGGGAGATTCGGTTGGTGGACGACGATCTGGATCTCGCGGGGATTCATGTTTGGACGATTGTCGTCATTGTAAAGGCTGCTGGGTTGCAACCCAGCACCCCCACCCGGGATAGACTCCCCAAAACAGTCCAACCGAATTTCAGGAGGTCCGCATGTCTCTCCCCCGGTTCTCCCTTGCTTCTCTCATTCTTCTTCTCGCATTGCCGCTCGCGGCGCAGACCACCGGCTCGCTCAGCGGCAAGGTCGCCGACTCGGGCGGCGGCGGCGTGCCCGGCGTGACGGTCGAAGTGAAGAGCGTTTCGCTGCAGGGTGTGCGCACGACGGTCACCGACAGCGAAGGGCTCTATCGCCTTCCGCTTCTGCCGCCGGGCGAGTACTCCATCAGCTACAAGCTCGAGGGCTTCGCCGCCGAGTCGCGGCGCGGCATCATCATCGCCCTCGGCAAAGACACGGCGATCGACATCAGCCTCAAGCCTGCGGCGGCGCAGGAGATCACCGTCACCGCCGAGGCGCCGGTGCTCGACACGTCGACGGCGAGCCTCGGGACGAACCTCAACGCGCGGGCCATCGAGACGCTGCCGACGGGACGCAACTACTCCTCCATCGTGCAGGTCGCGCCGGGCGTTTCCTCCGACGCCAATCCGCTCAACCCCGGCCAGTCCACCATCTCCGTCTACGGCTCCTCCGGCGCCGAGAACTCGTTCTTCGTCGACGGCGTCAACACCACCAACGCCGAGTACGGCTTCCAGGGGAAAGAGCTCAACTTCGAGTTCATCAGCGAAGTCGACGTCAAGACCGGCGGCTACGAAGCGGAGTTCGGCAAGTCGACCGGCGGCATCATCAACGTCATCACCAAGTCGGGCGGCAACGAGCTGCGCGGCGACGTCTTCGGCTACTACGACAACGACTCGCTGCAGGCGGACGCCAAGACGGTCGTCTCCACCGGCGGCACCACCGAGGGCTTCACGCGCAAGGACTATGGCGTCGACCTCGGCGGCTTCATCATGCGCGACAAGCTCTGGTTCTTCGCCGCGTACGACCAGGTGCGCAACTCCATCGACAGCGGCCTCCCCTCCGGTCCGCACGAGGGCGACGTCGTCACCTCGGACAGCCATCGCAATCTCGGATCGGCCAAGCTGACCTGGAACGTGACCGCCGGCCATTCGCTCGTGGCCACCTTCCTCCAGGACCCGCGCGTTGACACCGGCGCGATCAACGACAACAACCACACCCTCAACGGCGACGCCTCGACCTACCTCGGACGCCAGGACTTCGGCGGACGCGATTACGCCCTGCGCTACGACGGCGGCTTCGCCTCGCAGTGGATCCTCTCCGGACAGATCGCCCGCCATCGCGAGAAGAACTCCGTCGGCCCCGCCACCGCGGCGGGCGAAGCGATCCAGTACCGCGACGTGGCGAACGATTTCTTCCAGACCGGCGGCTTCGGCCTGGAGCAGGACAAGACCTTCGACCGCAAGCTGTACGGCACGTCGGTCGAGCGCTTCCTCGGACGCCACGACCTCAAGGGCGGCTTCGACTACCAGACCCAGACCGCCGACGTCACCAAGCGGATGTCGGGTGGTCAACAGGTTGACTTTACCGACGTCAACGGGAAGAGGGTCTACCGCCACTTCTACTGGACGACGCCGGACGCCACGATCGCCAACGCGCCGGTCAGCGCGCTCAACGCGAAGCCGGAGCACCAGAACACCGCGATCTATCTGCAGGACCGCTTCTCCATGCAGAACGTCACCATCAACGCCGGCGTGCGCTGGGACCGCCAGCAGATCATCGACTCCGCCGGCGTGACGCAGATCGATCTGAAGAAAGACTACGCGCCGCGCCTCGGCTTCACCTGGGACCCGAGCGGCCTGCACAAGACGAAGGTCTTCGGCTCGTACGGCCGCTACTACGAAGAGATCCCGATGGACCTCGTCATCCGCTCGTTCTCGTACGAGCGCCAACCGCGCATCTTCAATTACAGCCCCACCAGCACCGTGCCCGATCCGGCCGCGGAGGCCGATCTCGGCAGCGACACGCAGTCGGCCATCCTCGGCGGCTTCACCGAGCCGAGCGATCCCGACATCCGCAACCAGTACCTCAGCGAGTACATCGTCGGCGGCGAGCGCGAGGTCATGGCGAACCTCTCCGTCGGCGTGAAGGGCATCTACCGCAGCTACGGCCGCGTGATCGAAGACTTCCTCTGTGCCAGCGACGGCACGTACTGCATCGGCAATCCCGGCCAGGGCATCATGAAAGAGATCTTCGCCCTCGACTACGAGCACACGTTCGCCGCGCCGAAACCGAAGCGGACGTACAAGGGCGTGCAGTTCGACGCCACGAAGCATTTCTCGAACAACTGGCAGGCCATCGCCTCGTACGTCTACTCGAAGCTGGACGGCAATTACGACGGCGAGTTCGCCCCGTTCACGAACGTCGGCGCCGACCCGAACATCTCCGCGGCGTATGACTACTACGACTTCTTCACCAACGGCAGCGACCTGACGAAGATCACCAACCGCGGCCCGCTGTCGAACGACCGCAAGCACCAGCTCAAGGCGTCGGGGACGTACGAGACGCCGTGGAAGCTGTCGATCGGCGCCTCCGCGTACTGGCGCAGCGGCACGCCGCTCACGCGCTACGGCTACTCCGACGCGTACGGCCGCTACGAGTTCTTCCTCACCACGCGCGGCGCCGAGGGCCGCACGCCGGACAACTACGAAGCGGACGTGCACTTCGGCTATCCGATCGACACCGGACGCGTGAAGATCAACCTCCTGCTCGACATCTTCAACATCCTCAACGCGCAGCGCGCCGTGCTGCTCGACCAGCGCTGGGGCTTCGAGGAGGCCGACAACGCGTCACCCACTCCGGTGAACCCCGGATACGGCAAGCCGATCCTGCGAACACCGCCGACCTCCGCCCGCTTCGGCGTGCGGCTATCGTTCTAATCTCGAATATTCACCTCTCCCCGCGCCCGCGGGGAGAGGCATCCACGTGCGATACAAACTCCCGGCAATCCTCTGGACCGCGTTCATCTTCCTCGCCTCCAGCGACGCGTTTTCCGCCCCGCACACCGGCAGCATCCTGCAGTCGATCGCCGTCTTCGTCCTCGGGCACCCGCTGTCCGACACGACGTACGAGCTCGCGCACCTGACCATCCGCAAGCTCGCCCATCTGACCGAGTACGGCATCCTCGGATATCTCTGGTTCCGCGCCGTTCGCCGCGAGGAACCGGGGTGGACGATGCGCTGGTCGGTGACCGCCGTGCTGATCGCGATCGCCGTCGCCGCCGCGGACGAGACGCATCAGGCGTTCGTGCCTTCAAGGACCGCGTCGCCGCTCGATGTGCTGATCGATACCTGCGGCGCGGTCCTCGCGCAGCTCGCGGTCTTCCATCATCGTCGTCCTTCTCCCCCGCCGCGCGGGGGAGAAGGTGCCGCAGGCGGATGAGGGGGCGCCCCGCGCACGTGGCACAGCCCCTCACCCGCCTTCGGCACCCTCTCCCCGTGCGCGGGGAGAGGGGAAAATCGAGAATTACAGCCGCGACTCCTGCAACTTCCGCACGATCATCGTCACCATCCGCCGCGGACTGACCCGGATCGACTGCACGAGCAGGCGATTCATCATCCCCGTCACCACCACCCGCCGCCCGCGCTTCATCGCCTCGTAGCCGCTCTTCGCCACATCCATCGACGACATCGGCTTCATCATCGTGAAGAGCCGCGTCTGCTCCATGCCGGCGACGCTGCCGAAGCCGGTGGCGGTCGGCCCGGGACAGAGCGCCGTCACCGTCACGTCCGTGTGGCGCAGCTCGTCGGCCAGGGCCTCGGAGAACGACAGCACGTACGCCTTCGTCGCGTAATAAACCGCCATCAACGGCCCCGGCTGAAACGCGGCGGTGGAGGCGACGTTGAGGATCCGCCCCTGCCTGCGCGCCACCATTCCCGGCAGAAGGAGCTTCGTCAGCTGCGTCAGCGCGACGACGTTCACCTGAATCATCTCCAGCTCCTTCGCCAGATCGTTCCCGATGAACGGACCGGCCAGCCCCACGCCCGCATTGTTGACCAGTACGTCAACATTGATCGATTTCTCAATCAATGCGTCGACGACCTGTTGCGCCGCGTCCGGCCTGGCCAGATCGGCGGCGATGACGGTGGAGGTCACGCCGAACTCCTTCGCCAGCTCGTGCAGCTTCCCCTCGCTTCGTGCCACGAGCACGAGGTCGTAGCCGTCGGCGGCGAAGAGGCGGGCGAGGTCGGCGCCGATGCCGCTCGAGGCGCCGGTGATCAGGGCGGTTTGTCGCATTCGTCAGTCCTCCTCCGCAGTCTATCCTGCGCGTAGACGCAGGATCTCCGGTCACACCGGCACGATCGGTCCGCCTCGGGACTGAAGGGCGCAATCAGCGCGGTGTAACCGGAGATGCTGCGTCTGCGCGCAGCATGAATCCACGGCTAAGATGTCGCGCGCCATGAAGAAACTCGTCCCCTTCTTCGTCCTCATCCTCCTCTCAACCGCCGCCTTCGCCGCGAAGCAGCCCCCCACCCACGAAGCGCTCTTTCTGATGAAGCGCGTCGGCGCGCCGGCGGTCAGTCCGGACGGCAGGTGGGTCGTCACCTCGGTCACCGAGCCGGCTTACGACGAGAAAGAGCAGACGTCCGACCTCTGGCTCGTTCCCGCCGACGGCAGCGCGAAGGCGCGGAAGATCACGTTCACCAAGGCGTCGGAGAGCGACATCACATGGTCGCCCGACAGCCATCGCATCGCCTTCTCCACCAAGCGCGAGGGCGACGACGCGGCGCAGATCTACCTGCTCGACGTCGCCGGCGGCGGCGAGGCACAGCGGGTGACCAACGCCGCCACCGGCGCGCGCAATCCGCAGTTCCGGCCCGACGGCAACGCTCTCCTCTTCGTCACCGGCGTCTGGCCGGGAGCGGCGGACGACGAGGCGAACCGCAAGCTGGCGAAGGAGCGGAAGGACCGGAAGTACAACGTCCGCGTCTACACCACCTTCCCGGTCCGGCAGTGGGACCGCTGGCTCGATGAGCAGCAGACGCATCTCGCCGTGCAGCCGCTCGACGGCTCCAAATCACATGACCTCCTCGCCGGAACGAAGCTGATCGCCGCGCCGGGATTCGGGGGGCGCGGGGGCGAGGGCTCGCGGGAGGAGATCGACGCGGCGTGGTCGCCGGACGGCCAGTCGGTCGTCTTCGCCGTGACGACGCAGCGCACGACCGCGGCGTTCGCGGAGGTGCCGATCGATCTCTATCGCGTCGCGGTTTCCGGCGGCGAGCCGGAGTTGCTCGCGCACGCCGACGGCACGTACGGACATCCGCGCTTCGGTCCCGACGGAAAGACGCTTTTCGCCACCTGGGAGCCGAACAACGGCAAGGTCTACAACCTGACACGTCTCGCCGCCTTCGACTGGCCATCCATGACGAATCGCCGCGTTCTGACCGCAAGCTCCGATCGCTCGGTCGACACGTTCGCCATCGCGCCCGACGGCAAGACGATCTACTTCACCGCCGAAGACGCGGGACTGATCAAGATCTACTCGCTGCCGGCGGGCGGCGGGGACGCGAAGGTCGCAGTCGAGCCGGAGCGCGGCGTCTACAGCGACCTGGTCATCCCGGAGAAAGCCTCGCCCATGGTCATGCTCGCCCGCTGGGGCAGCTCGACCGATCCGGCGGAGGTCGTCCGGATCGAAAAAGGGGCGCGCCGGAACGTCACCAACTTCACCACCGAGGCCGCGGCGGCTCTCGACTGGCAACCGCCAAGACACTTTTACTTCACTTCATCGAAGGGCAGGAAAATACACAATATGCTCGTCGTCCCCTCCGGATTCGACGAGGGGAAGAAATATCCACTCCTTGTGTTGATGCATGGCGGCGCGGCCAACATGTGGAGAGACCAGATCTCCCTCCGGTGGAACTATCACCTGCTGGCCAGGCCCGGCTACGTCATCCTGCTGACGAACTACACCGGCTCGACCGGCTTCGGCGACCAATTCGCCCAGAACATCCAGGGCGACCCGTTGAAGACCCCGGCGGAGGAGATCAACGAGGCGGCGGACGAGGCGATCAAGCGCTTTCCCTTCATCGACGGCACGCGCCAGGCGGCGGCCGGAGCGAGCTACGGCGGCCACCTGGCGAACTGGATGGAGGCGTCGACCACGCGCTACAAATGCCTCATCGCCCACGCCGGCCTGAGCAACGCCGAAGCGCAGTGGGGCACGTCCGACACGATCTACAACCGCGAGCTGATGAACCTCGGGCCGCCCTGGGAGCAGGGCCCGGTCTGGCGCGAGCAGAACCCGATCCGCTACGCCGCGCGCTTCAAGACGCCGATCATGCTCTCCGTCGGCGAGCACGACTACCGCGTCCCGATGAACAACACGCTGGAGATGTGGTCCGCCCTGCAGCGGATGCAGGTCCCGTCGCGCCTGCTGGTCTGGCCCGACGAGAACCACTGGATCCTCAACGGAGAGAACTCCCGGTACTTCTACAAGGAAGTGGCGGACTGGCTGGCGCGCTGGCTTTAACGCTCCGCCCTCCCGCCCGGGGGGAGTGCTGAGTGCTGGGTGCTGAGTGCTGGCCGCCTTAGCACTTAGCACCCAGCACTCAGGACCAGCACTAAGCACTTAGCACTAAGCACTGACGCCTTGGGAACGGCGAATGCTACGATCCTTCCTTATGAAACGAACGACGCTACTGCTGTTGTCGGCACTCGCGCTCGCGCCTCTTGCGCGCGCCCGCGAGGTGCTCCCCTTCATTCAGGACGACTACACGAAAGCGCTCGCGCAGGCGAAGAGCTCGCACAAGCCGATCTTCGTCGAGGCGTGGGCACCCTGGTGACACACCTGCCGCTCGATGCAGGCGTTCGTCTTCACCGACAAGCGCCTCGAGCGGTACGCCGGACAGTTTGTCTGGCTCCAGGTGGACATCGAGAACTCCCGTAACGCCGCGTTCCTGGCGAAGTATCCGATCCCGGCCATCCCCACGCTGATGGTCATCGATCCGAAAAAGGAATCGGTGGCCCTCCGCTACATGAGCGGCGCGACGGTGCAGCAGATGGAAAAGCTGCTCGCCGACGGAAAGCGCGCGGTGCAACCGGAGGTACGGGCCAGCGCCGACGCGCTGCTCACGGCGGCCGACAAGTACGCCTCGCAGGGGCTCAACGCCGAAGCGATCAAGTCGTACGAGATGGCGCTGGCGAAGGCGCGGAAGGACTGGGGCCGTTACGGCCGCGCGTCCGAGTCGTACATCACCGCGCTGGCGATGCATCGCGACAACGATCGCTGCGTGGCCTTCGCCCAGGAGGCGTATCCGCGACTGCGCGGCACGTCGTCCGGCGCGAACATCGCGGCGACAGGCCTCGGATGCGCCGCGGAGATCCCGGCGAAGAGCGACACGATCGCGTACTTCGAAAACGCCACGCGCGAGTCGATGAGCGATCCGAAGATCCCGCTCTCCGGCGACGACCGCTCCGGCATGTACCAGGCGTTGATCTCGGCCCGCGAAGCGTTGAAAGACGAAGCGGGCGAGAAGAAGGTGACCGAGGAGTGGTCGGCGTTCCTCGACGCCGAAGCGGCGAAGGCGAAGACGCCCGAAGAGCGCTCGGTCTACGACTCTCACCGCCTCGGCGCCTACCTCGCCCTCGGCACGCCGGAGAAGGCGATTCCGATGCTCGAGCAGTCGGAGAAGGATTTCCCGAACGACTACAACGCGCCGTCGCGGCTCTCCGCCGCGTACAAGGCGATGAAGAAGTACGACGAGGCGCTGGCCGCCTCCGATCGCGCGCTCGTGCATGTCTACGGCCCGCGCAAGATCGGCGTCCTCCGCAATCGCGCCGACCTCTTCCTGGCGAAAGGCGACAAGGAAAACGCCCGCAAGACGCTGCAGGAAGCGATCGATTACGCGTCGGCGTTGCCGAACGGACAGCGATCGGACAATACGATCGCGTCGTTGAAGAAGAAGTTGGGCACGATTTAGTTGGCAGTGAACCGTTGGCCGTTGGCAGGAATCGAACTGCCAACGGCCAACTGACAACTGTCGACTACTTCCTCACCGGCCGCCGCCTCGGCAGATTCACCTTCACCGTGATCGTCTGGCTGTTCACGTTGCCGCAGATGTTGGAGACGTTCACGAAGAACTGCGTGTCCTGCGTCAGTGCGGATGGCGTGGTGACGGTCGGCGAATCGGTGCCGATCGGATGGCTGGTGTCGAACTGCGCGCCCTGGAACCAGGCGTAGTGCAGCGGTTCGGAGCCGGCGAGCGGAGTGACGGTCAGCGTCGGTTTCTCACCGAAGAGGATCTCCTGGTTCGACGGCTGCACGATCGACGGCGGCACGCAGGCCGACGTGATCGTCACCGTCACCGTGTTGCTGTTCGCGGTGGCCGTGCCGCATCCGCTCGAGACCTTGACCCAGTAGAGGAACGTCCCGGCCGCTGCCGGGGTTTCGGCGAAGGTCGACGCCGTCGCGCCGCTGATCGGATTCGACGTATCGCCCGACGCGCCGCGGAACCACTGGAACGTGAGCGATGAGCCCGAGGCGTCGACGGCGAGCGTGACCGGCGTTCCCGGTTGCGCCGCGGCCGGAGTGGCCGACGCCGACGTGATCACCGGCGGATTGCAGGTCTGCGTCGCCGTCACCGTCACCGTCCGCGAGTTCACGCTGCCGCAGTTGTTGGTGATGCGGGCGTAGAACGTCGAGGTGGCGCTGATCACCGGCGAGGTGATGGTCTGACTCGTCCCGATCGGATTCGAAGTGTCCGGCGGCGCGCCGCGGAACCAGACGAACGTGAACGGACTGGAGCCGATGACGCCGACCGTCAGCTGCACCGTGCCGCCGACGAGCACCGACTGATCGGGCGGCTGATTGAGGACCACCGGCGGGTTGCAGACGCCGGGCGCGACGGTCACCACGCGCGGGCTGTTCGTGTTGTTGTTGCAGCTGTTCGTCACCCGCACCCAGAAGCTCGTCGAGGTGTTGATGATCCCGGTGGTGAACGGATTGCCGGTGCCGACCTGCGTCCCGGAGCCGACGCTCGCGCCCTGGAACCAGGCGTAGGTGAAGCCGCTCCCGCCGCTCGCGGTGACGGAGAGCTGGAACGTGCCGTTGCCGAGGTCTGTGGCCGTCGGATTGCCGACCACGACGGTCGGGCAGCCGGTCGAATTCACCGTCACCGTCGCCGCGTTGCTGTCGGCGGTGCCGCAGGAGTTCGTCGCGCGGGCCCAGTACGTGGTGGTCGTTGACGGAGAGACCTGGATCGAGGCGGTGGTGCCGCCGCCGACCGGACTCGACGTCGAAGGTGGATTGCCGACGTACCACTGAAACGTCGGCGCGGGCGAGCCGCTGGCGGCGACGGTCAGCGTCGCCTGGTCGCCGGAGGTGATGGTCGATCCCGACGGCTGCGTCGTGATTCCCGGGGCGGTGCAGGTGGACTGCCAGATTCTCCACGCCGTGTTGGACGGGCGTCGCTGCGCATTTCCACTCTCAGAGTACTGCGTACCGGTGAAGCTCGCCTGACGTGAGCCATCGCCGTAAGCCTCGTTCGCCGCGTCCAAATCCCAGCTCTGCAAAGTGCCGTTCAGACCGTTGACGACCTGCGCTCGCATGATCGCGCTGGAGCTGCACGGCAGCGGCAGTGCACAGGAACCGCCGCTGAATCCAGTCTGATCGGAGTGCCGAAAGCCCCGTGTGTGACCGAATTCGTGAACCATAGCGGAAAGAAAATTACCCGCCGACAGCGTGGATGAGAAGACGCCGTCATTCACAACGACGTCCTCCACGGTGATTGCCGCATACGACTCGCTGTTATGATTCGACGTTCCCGAACCGCCCCAGAACGCCTGCGCGACGACGCCGCCGCTGTTCGTGAAGGTTCCGGACACCTCGCCATGCGGATCCTCGGCGATCACGCGCGACTCACCATCGCCGAGGACCAGAGTGTCGCCGCTCGCGGCAGTGTTGCTCACGGAGTCGTTCATCGGCGATTCGGCGGCGAACCATTTCGCAACCGCGCTTGTCGACACGCTCTTGAGATCGTAGTTGAGCGCCTGGCTCACCGGTTTGAGCGCGGTGCTGCCGATCTGCGGCGACTGCTTCGCAACATCCCGCGCGAACGCGAGGAACAGTCCTACCGGGCGGTCGAAGTCGCTGAACGTCTCGCCCGACTCGGTCCAGCCGGTGATGGCGCTGGTGTCGCGGTGCAGGAGAGCGCTTCCATTGCGGACGACGAAATGGAATTGTCCGAGGGCAAGATCGAACGTCGTCCAGTTCCCGCGGCCGTCGCGATCGAGCACGACCAGATAACGCTCGCCGATCTCGTATCTCGGTTCGCCGGACGCCTCCTGAAACCGGTCGTACAGGCGTCCGCCGAATTGGACGAGGGCGAGAATGTTGTCCGCCGGCACATTTCCTTTGATCGTCTCATCGACGAGGATGCGCGTGACGGTCTCGATGTCTCCGCGTTCGTTCAGGCGCGGGTACGTCTCCATCACTGTTCCGGTCACGATTGCGGGCGCCGTGCGGATCATCGCGTCGTCAGACCGAACCACGATCACCGCGGAGTGAACAGGGACGGCGATTACGAAAAGCGTGAACAGACAGACGGCGACTGCCGAGCAGGAAACATGGAATCGCACCTTTTGGACCCTCCAATTGATGAAGTGCAATTTTACGCGTTTCCGTTACACCGTCCCGTAACGGGGATCACAAAGTCAGTGCCCTGTCGATCTCCGCCTTGAAACACCCGGAGTCACCGTCACCGCCACGCTGCTCACGCTGCCGCACGCGCCGTCGATCCGCACCCAGAACCGCTCCGCCGCGGTGACGGCGGGCGTGATGACTTCGGGGGAGCTCGCGCCGATCGGATGGGTGAAGTCGAAGAGATCGCCTTCGTACCAGCGATACGTGAGGTTGTCGCCGGTGGCGGTGACGCTGAGCCGCGCGCCGGAGCCGGCGGCGACGCTGACGTCGACCGGCTGGACCACGATCAATGGCGCGCTGCACGTCTCATCGACGACCACCGTCGCCTCGGATGAATCGACGCTGCCGCAATCGTTCGTCACCCGCAGCCAGTAGGTCGTGGTCTGCATCAGCCTTTCGACGGAAAGCGTCGACGAGTCGCTGCCGGCCGGCGTCGAGGCGTCGCCCACGTGACCGGCGAACCATTGGAAGTGCAGCGGCGCCGTGCCGATCGCCTCGGCCACGATGACCGCGGTGCTCGCGGAGACGATGCTCCCGCCGTGCGGCTGGATGACGAACGCAGGCGCGGTGCACGGCGTGATCGTGATCGTCACCGGCGCGCTGTCGACGACCGCGCCGCAGGAGTTCGTCGCCCGCACCCAGTACGTCGACGTGGACACCGGCTGCACGACGATCGTCGCGCCGCTCTGCTGCGGCCGCGAGATGTCGCCCGGCGTGCCGGCGTACCACTGGACGGTCACTCCGCTGCCGCCGCTCGCGTCGACCGTCAGCGTCACGCTCTTTCCCTGCACGATCGACGTCGACGAGGTGATCGAGTTGATGGTCACACCGGGACAGCCGTTGACCGTGACGGTCGCGGAGTTGCTGTCGGCGGAGGGGTCGCATCCGTTCGAGACGCGCACCCAGTACGAGGTGGTCTGCGCCGGCGAGACGCTGACCGCCGCCGTCGTTCCGCCGCCGACCGGCGCCGCGGTGTTGCCGGTCGCGCCGACGTACCACTGGAACGTCGCCGCCGCGTCGCTGGTGATGGCGACGGAGAGCGTGACGCTCTGCCCGCGGTTGATGCTGTTCGATTGCGGCTGCGTCACGATCGATGGAGGGGTACAACTCCCTCCTCCCCCACCGCCCCCGCCCCCGCCGCCGCCTCCCCCTCCGCCATTCGACGCCACGCCATAGACGGCGGCGATGGCCTCGCGGTCCCACGACTGCAGGGCCGCGCCGGTGGGATCGGCGTTGAAGTCGACGCTGGAGTTCATCAGCGCCGCGCTGGTGCAGCTGAGCGGCGCCGCGCAGGCGGCGTTGTCGGTCGGCGTGCGATCCGAGTGGCGTAATCCGAGGGTGTGGCCGAGCTCGTGCGCGAGCGTGTGATCGAAGCCGTTGCCGGTCAGTCCCGCGCCGAAGATTCCGTCCTGCACCACGAGGTCGGCCTCGGCGATGGTGTAGAACGTCTCGCCGTTGAATGTGTGCGTCGCGCCGCCGTACCAGGCGCCGCCGATGGCGAGCGTCGCGCCGTTGTTCGCGCTGAACGAGCCGTTGATCTCGTTCGCCGGATCGTTGAACTGCACCGTGTTCACGCCGTCGTTGCGGCCTGACTTGAAGCCGGTCGACGCAATGGTCGTGATGCCGCCGTACTGATAGACGATGTTGGAGCCGGCGTCATTGGTCCAGGCGCTGAGGCCTCGCTGCAGCGAGGTGAGGCCGCCGTTCACCGCTCCCGGCTGCGAGCCGTGACTGAGAAAGACGACGGGAAACGATTGCCACCGCGGTCCCATGGCGAAGCCGGCGGATTGGAGGAGGTAGCTGTTGATCGTAGGCGTGGCGTCGCTGTGTACGACAGGCGCCCCCGCCTGTCGTT
>Ga0105245_10000129_pt1 | contig 72208 bp, 39 predicted proteins | sample KBSM54metaG_FD_81523 | JGI IMG/M metagenome (GOLD analysis project Ga0105245, IMG submission 81523) | Miscanthus rhizosphere microbial communities from Kellogg Biological Station, Michigan, USA - KBS M5-4 metaG | ecosystem: Host-associated > Plants > Roots > Rhizosphere > Soil | place... | reverse complement strand
GGCCAGAGTGGCTCGACGATCGACATGGCTGCGCCCGGAACGTTCGACCATCCGAGCCTGACGGCAGTCGTGTCGTTCGCGTACGGCGTCAGCCCCCTCTGAGCGAAGCGGCGCGGCGTCGGACGTCCACGCGCAGTGCAACCGCATGAACTGGTCGCGCGATTCGCTTGGTGCACTCGACCGGTCCTGCAACGAACGGCCCGCGAGAGAACGTTCTGCCGTCCCCTGTGCTTTTGTGCCTTTGTGGTAATCCGATTCTTGGCACTGCGCGCATTCGGCCGGTGCCGACCGGGCAACGCGTTGCCCGATCGGCACAATTCTCCCGATTCCCGGAACCCAGATCACCACAGAGGCACAGAGGCACAGAGGCACAAGGACAGCCGGAACGTTCGCTCGCGGGCCGTTCGTTGCGGCCTGGTCGAGCACACCGAGCGGATCACGCGACCAGTTCTTGGATTGCACTGCGCAGCTAGGACGACTTCGTCAGCGACCAGATCTGTTCGGCTCGCACGGGGCTCCACACAAACCCCGCGCGCTCGAGAAGACGATCGGACTTCTCCCGCAAGGTAACCGTCGCGGTCGTGCCGTCGCGATCCAACAGGCCCTCGTGGAGCAGCATCGCGGTCGCGGCCGGGCCGATCTTGGGATCGCCGAGGTTGGCGGCGAGCCACTCGAAGAAGGCGGCTTCCGCGAGCGGCTCGACGGTGCCGGCGGCCAGGATGCGGGTGACGGCCTCGGGCTCGATCACGCGATCGATATGGTGGGTCTGGTTGAGGAGCGAGCTCGCGCCCATCAGGCGGAGGACGGCGTCGCTGACCTCGTTGACGGGGCAGAACGACTGGGCGAGCGCGGCCTCGGGAATCTTGCCCAGCGCCATGTAGCTCTTGAGCGTCTGGACGAAGCCGCTGTCGTCGGCGTTGTCCTGGAAGCGCAGCGTCTGCGAATCGCCGGTGAGGAAGCCGACGCGGAAGATGTTGCACGCGAGGCCCTGATCGCGGAGCTCCTGGACGGCCTTCTCGGCGAGCAGCTTGGTACGGACGTAGTGGTTGCCGGCGACCTGACCGATGTCGCAATCGAACTCGGTGAACAGCGCGTGCGCCTTGCCGGGGATGTCACCGGCGCCAACGGAGATCGTCGAGATCACGTTGACGTCGCAGCCGGCGCGTTTCGCGAGCGCGAGCACGTGCTTCGTCGCATCGACGTTCGCCTTCACGAACGTGGCGGAGTCGCCGTAGTGTTTGGTGAGAGCGGCGGCGTGAATCGCGCAATCGATGGTGCGCGCGACGGCGTCGTACGTGCCGCGCTCGAGCCCGAGCTGTGGATCGGTGAGGTCACCGGGCAGGATGCGGACGCGCTTGCCCTGGCGCTCGAGCAGCTCGGGGCCGAAGTAGGTCGCCATCTTGACCGCCAGCCGTTGCCAGGCGAGCTGGCGGCTCGGTGCGCGGACCGCGACGTGGACCTTCGCGTCGCTGTGAACGAGCAAATCGCGCAGGAGGTACGCGCCGAGGAAGCCGGTCGCTCCGGTCAGGAGGACGTCGCGGTAGCTCATCCGCTGGTGGACCGAGAGGCCCGCGTACGGCTTATAGCGCCGGCGATACGCGGCGAGATCGGGCGCGAGCGAATCGAGCGGATCGACGGCGGGCTCGCGGAGCTCGTCGACGAGCGCGATCAGGCGGCCGTGGAGGTCGCCGCGGCGCATCGGGATCTCGCGCGCGATCGCGCGTGCAGTGCGGAGGCGAAATAGATCGTTCGCGGTGATCCGGAAGTCGCTCGCGAGCGCGGCGACGACCGCGACGGCCTTGATCGAGTTCCCGCCGAGATCGAAGAAGTCGTCGTCGATGCCGAGGTCGTTGCGCGCGAGCGTGCGAGCGAACGCGTCGAGCACGAGCGTCTCGGCGAGGCTGGTCGGCGGCGCGGCGACACGATCGCGGCGCTCGAGCACCGGCTCGGGCAACCGCCGGCGATCGACCTTGCCACTCGTCGTGAACGGGATCGCCGGCACGGGGACAAACGCGGACGGCATCATGTAGTCGGGCAACCGCGCCGCGAGGTGAGCGCGCAGCGCGGGCTCGGAGGTGTCGGGGCCGACGAAGTAGGCGACGAGGATCTTGTCGCCAGCCGGATCGTCGCGATCGATCACGACCGCGGCGGCGATGCCTTCGACCTCGAGCAGCGCCTGCTCGATCTCGCCGAGCTCGATCCGGAAGCCGCGGATCTTGACCTGGCTATCGATCCGGCCGAGGAACTCGATGTTGCCGTCGGCGAGCCAGCGCGCGAGGTCGCCGGAGCGATACATCCGGCCGCCGGCGAGCTCGGAGTGGACGAACTTCTTCGCGGTCAGCTCGGGCGCACCGAGGTAACCGCGCGCGAGGCCGCGACCCGCGATGCACAGCTCGCCCGCGAAGCCCGGCGGGCAGAGTTGCCCTGCCCCGTCGATGATGAACACCTTGGTGTTCGCGTTCGGCTTGCCAATCGGGATGTTGTCGTACTGCTGGTCGACGACGAACGTCGTCGCCGACACGGTCGCTTCGGTCGGCCCGTACTCGTTCGCGAGCGCGAAGCTGACCGGATAGAACCGGCGCAGCCGATCGCCGCCGACCGTCATCCAGCGGAGCTTGGTCTGTGGCGCTTGCTTCATCAGCTCCTCGGCGAGCTGGGTCGGCAGGTCCATCATCGTGATGCCCGAGCGGTCGAGCCACACCGCGAGCTCGGGTAACGCGAGGCGGAGCTCGTCGGGGACGATGTGGAGCTCGCCGCCGCAACACAGCGGCGGGAACGTCTCGATGATCGAGACGTCGAAGCCGATGCCGGCGTACTTCGAGTGGCGATCCGCGGCGGTCAGGCCGTAGACGTCGATCGTGCGCTGGACGAACGGCACGAGCTGCGCGTGCTCGATCGCGACGCCCTTCGGCTTACCGGTCGAGCCCGACGTGTAGATGATGTACGCGAGGTCGTTCGGCTGGCTGGCGACCGACAGCCGTGTGATCGGTCCGGAAAACAGCGCGGCGTCGAGCACGTGGCGCGGCCCGGCCCAGTCGAGATCGGCGCCGAATCCAGGTGCGACGAGCAACGTGCGCGCGGCCGAGTCGCGCAGCATGTGCTCGAGCCGTTCGCGAGGATAGCGATGGTCGAGCGGCAGGAACGCGCCGCCGGCCTTCAGTGCAGCGAGCTCGGCGATGATCAGCTCGCAGGACGGCGGGCTGAGGATCGCGACGACGCCATCGCGCGCGATGCCGAGCGCGCGCAGCTTGTGGGCGAGCGCGTTCGCCTGGGCCTCGACCTCGCCGTACGTGACGACGCGATCGCCGGCGACGAGCGCGCGAGCATGCGGCGCGTGCGCAGCGGCGCGCTCGAACATGTGGTGTGCCGCCACGACCGGCGGGTAGACGACGTCGGTCGCATTCCACGTGACGTGAACGAGCTCGCGGTCGGCGTCGGTGAGCATCACGAGCGTCTCGATCGCGGCCTCGGGCCTTTCGGCGATGTCGACGAGCAAGCGCTCGAGGCATGCGAGGTAACGATCGATCGTCGCGCGGTGGAACAGGCTCGTGCGGTACTCGATCGCGAGCTGGATCCCGGCGCGGCTCTCGTCGACGACGAACGACAGATCGAACTTCGCCGTCGTCGAGTCGACCGCGAGCGGGCGCAACAAGCCGTCGCCCTCGAACCGGTCGTCCGCGTTCTGCATCGCGAACATGACATCGACGAGCGGCGTGTGGCCGGCGTGGCGCGCATCGCCGACGAGCTCGACGAGGTCGCCGAACGGGAACGCCTGGTTGTCGAGCGCCTCGAGCGTGGTCTGCGCGACACCGCGCGCGAGCTCGAGGAACGACTGCTTCGCATCGACCTTCGCGGTCAACACGAGCGTGTTGACGAACATGCCGAACACGCGCTGGAGGTCGGGGTGCCAGCGGCCGCTGACGACGGTGCCGACCGCGATGTCGTCCTGCCGCGCGAGCCGCGCCAGGAACACGTCGACTGCCGCGAGCATGAGCGCGTGGAGCGACAGGCCGTGGCGCTGGCCGAGCTCGCGCAGTGCCTCGGCGGTCGCGGCCGGGAGCGCGCGGAACCGCGTCTCGCCCTCGGGCGCGATGACCGGCGGACGCGGCAGATCGGTGACGAGCTGGAGCGCGGGCACGCCGTCAGGAAACGCCGCTTGCCAGTACGCGCGCTGCTTCGCGATCTCGTCGACCGCGCGCGGGCTGCGCTCCCACACCGTGCAATCGAGCAGCGCCGCGGGTGCGGGGCCGAGCGCGCGCCCCGCGAGCAACACCTCGAGCTCCTCGACCAAGATGCCCATCGCCACGCCGTCGGTGACGATGTGGTGCATGTCGAAGAAGAGGTACGCGCCCTGCTCCGTCGTCAGCCACGCCGCGCGCGCGAGCGGTGCCGCGCCGAGATCGAACGGCTGGACGAGCGCCTGAGCGGCGGCCTCGCGCTCGGTCTCGGTCGTCGCGACTTCTGGAAGTGCGAGCTCGACGTCGGTGCGCACGCGGACGCGAACCTCGGCGCCGTCTAGGAAGAACTGGCTGCGGAATGCGTCGTAGCGGGCGACCAGTGCCGCGAGCGCTGCCGCGACGTCATCGCGGGTGATGCCGTTCGCGACCGCGAACAGGCCAGGCACGTTGTAGGTCGTGCCCGGGTCCATCTGGGCGACGACGAACATCCGCGCCTGGACCGACGACGCGAGCGCCGACTCCGCGACCGGTGCCGGCTCGATCGCGCCGAGCAACGTCTCGCCGCGCAACCGCGCGAGGCGTTCGGCCTGCGCGCGGATCGTCGGATGGCGAAACACGTCGGAGACCCGCAGCTGGATCTGGAACTGCTTGTAGATCGCCGAGACCAGTGCGATCGCCTTCAGCGAGTGACCGCCGAGCTCGACGAACGTCGCGGTCACGCCGATCGCTTCCGGATCGCGCGCGAGCACGCTCGCCCAGATCGCGACGAGCGCGCGCTCTGGATCGTTCGCGGGTGCAACGACCGCCTTCGCGCTGCTCCGCTCGACCGGCGGTAGCGCGCGGCGATCGACCTTCCCGTTCGGGGTCAGCGGTAGTGCGGCGAGCCGCGTCCAGTACGCGGGAATCATGTACTCGGGCAAGTGCCGCGCGAGCGCCGCGCGCAACGCTTCGGGGTCGGCCTCGCCCACGACATACGCCGCCAGCTCGGTCGCGCCGTTACCATCCGCGATATCGATCACCGTCGCATCGGAGATACCGGGCACGTCGAGCAGCGTCTGCTCGATCTCGCCGAGCTCGATCCGGAAGCCGCGGACCTTGACCTGACTATCGATCCGGCCGAGGTACTCGAGGTTGCCGTCGCTGCGCCAGCGCACGAGATCGCCGGTCCGATACATCCGCGCGCCTGGCGTGAAGGGATGCGCGACGAACTTCTCGGCCGTCAGCTCGGGGCGATTCAGATAGCCGCGCGCGATGCCTTCACCGGCGACGCACAACTCCCCCGCGATGCCGATCGGGCACAGCCGGCCCGCGCGATCGAGCACGAGCACCTGCGTGTTCCACACCGGCTTGCCGATCGGGATGTTGTCGTACGAGCGATCGACGACGAATGCTGTCGTACACACCGTGTACTCGGTCGGCCCGTAGCCGTTCACGATCGTCCAGGTCACCGGCCGATACGCGCGCAGCTTCTCGCCGGCGAGCGTGACGATCCGCAGCGAAGCCGCCGCGGTCGTCCGCATGAACTGCTCGCCGAACTGGGTCGGCAGGAACGCGCAGCGGACCTCGTGTGACTCGAGGTACGTCGCCAGCTCGTCGGGCTGGAGCCGGAGCTCCGCCGGCACGACCACGAGCGTGCCGCCCGCGACGAACGTCGGCACGAGCTCCGAGATCGACGCGTCGAAGCTGAAGCCCGCGTACTTCGACACCGCCTCGCCGACCTGGAGGCCGTAGTAATCGGCATACCAGCACGCGAAGTTGAGCAGGCTGCGGTGCTCGATCACGACGCCCTTCGGCTTGCCGGTCGAGCCCGACGTGTAGATCACGTACGCGGCATCGCGCTCGTGGATCGCGCGACGCGGTGCGCTCCCCGCCGGGACGCGCTCGACGTCGAGCGTCGGCAAGGCGATACCGGCAGCGAGCTCGCCCCGGGCGATCACGGCGCGCGCGCGACTGTCGTCGATCAGGTACTGCTTGCGGCCGGGCGGATACTCGTGGTCGACCGGCAGGAACGCGGCGCCGGCGCGCCACACGCCGAGGATCGCGGGCAGCATCTCGGCGCACGGATCGAGGACGAGCGCGACGACCTGCTCGCGGCCGATGTCGTGACCCGCGAGCCACGCTGCGATCGCGGAGGCTCGCCGATCGACCTCGGCGTAGCTCCAGGTGGTGTCGCGGAACACGACGCACGGCGCGTTCGGCATGGCCTGGACGTGGTGGTCGAACAGCTCGAGCACGCTCGCGACCTCCGGCAGCGCGTGGACCGTCGCGTTCGAGGTCTCGACCAGCTCGAACCGGTCGGTGTCATCGAGCAGCGCGAGCTCTCCGATCGGCTTGCCCGGCGACGCGATGATGTCGCGGAGCAGCATCGTGAAGTGATGCGCGAGCCGTTCGATCGTCGCGCGCTCGAACAGCTCCGACGCATACTCGAACGCGAGCTCGAGCCCCGCCTCGGACTCGGTCGCGATCAGCGTCAGGTCCATCTTCGCCGTACGATGCGCGAACTCGCGGAAGTGGAGCTTCACGCGCTGCGCGTCGATGACCTCCAGCTCCTTGGTCTCGAACACGAACATCACGTCGAACAGCGGGTTGCGCCCCGGCAGCGGGCGGACGTCGAGCTCGGCGAGCAGGTCTTCGAGCTGATAGTCCTCGCTCGCGAGCACGTCGAGCGACGTCGCGCGGGTCGCAGCGAGGAAGTCCTCGAACGTGCCGGTCTGCGGAACCTGGGTTCGCCACGCGACCGTGTTCACGAACATGCCGACGACATCGTGGAGATCGGGGTGCGTGCGACCGGCGACCGGCACGCCGCACACGACGTCGTCGGTGCCGCCGATACGGGACAGGAACACGAACCAGCTCGCGAGCAGGGTCGCGAACAGCGTCGAGTCATGCGCGCGTGAAATCTCGACGAGCCGCGCGAGCTCGGCCTTCGGCAGGCTCGCGACGACGAGCTCGCCGGCATGGCTGCGGACTGCCGGATGGCGGAAGTCGTACGGCAGCTCGAGCGGCGCCGGCAGCGTCGCGAACTGCTTCAGCCACATCTCGCGCTGCGCGGCGAGGTCGCGCCCGTGCTCCTCACCTCGCTGCCACACCGCGTAGTCGCCGCACGTGATCCGCGGCAGCGGCAGCGACACGCCGCGGATCAGCTCGCTGACCTCGCGCCACAGGATACCGGTCGCGTAGCCGTCGGCGATGATGTGGTGAAGATCGACGACGAGTAGCTCCTCGCCGCTGGTCCTTCGCACGAGCCAGACCCGCCACAGCGGCGCCTGCGCGAGATCGAACGGCTGCATCAGCCGCTGCATCAGCTCGTCGAGCTCGGCATCGCTGTCGATCACCCGCAGCGCGAACGGCGCGGTCGCATGGATCCGCTGGACCGGTTCGCCGTCGACGATATGAAAGCTCGTCCGCAGGCTCGCGTGACGAGCGATCAACCCGCGGACGACTTCTTCGAGGCGCTCGGGCGTGACCTTGCCCTCGACCGCGAACACCGTCGGCATGTTGTACTGGACACTCACCGGCGTGAGCTGGTGGATCGCGAACAGCCGGCGCTGGACCGACGACAGCGGGTAGTGGTCGCGCTCGCCGACCCGCGGGATCGGGATGATCGCCTCGCGGTCGTGCTGCTCGATCAGCCGCGCGAGCCCGCGCACCGTCGGCGCATCGAACACGTCGGCCGCGGTGAGCCGGACCGTGAACGCCTGCTGGATCCGCGCGATCACCATCATGATCAGCAGCGAGTGACCGCCGAGCTCGAAGAAGCTGCGCTCGACCGGAATCTGATGGGGCTGGAGCTTCAGGACCTCCGCCCAGATCTCGATCAGCTTCTCCTCGGCGAGCGTCGCGGGCGCGTCGTCGGCGCCGGCCGCTTCGAACACCGGCTCCGGCAGGCGCTTGCGGTCGATCTTGCCGGACGTCGTCACCGGCAAAGCGTCGAGCACCACGATCGCGTCCGGCACCATGTAGCTCGGCAGCGAGCGCGCGAGGAACGAGCGCAAGGCGTTGGCCGCGACCTCGCCACGCAGCACCGCGTAGCCGACGAGGCGCTTGTCGCCACCGTGATCGCGCGCGATCACCGCAGCCTCCGCGACCGCGGGATGGCGTAGCAGCGCTGCCTCGATCTCGCCGAGCTCGATCCGGAACCCGCGGATCTTGATCTGGTTGTCGGCGCGGCCGAGGAAGTCGACCATGCCCTCGGGCAGCCAGCGCGCGATGTCGCCGGTCTTGTACATCCGCTCGCCGGGGACATACGGGTTCGCGACGAACCGCTCGCGGGTCAGCGCCTCGTTGTTGAGGTAGCCGCGCGCGACGCCGGCGCCGCCGATGTACATCTCGCCCGGGACGCCGAGCGGCGCGAGCTGACCGGTCCAGTCGAGGATGTAGATCTGGGTGTTCGCGATCGGCCGGCCGACGGGAATCCGCGACTCGGCGAAGTCCTCGGCGCTGACCTCGTGGCGGAGCGACGTGATCGTCGTCTCCGTCGGGCCGTACTCGTTGTAGAACGGCTGCGCCGGTGCCCAGCGCTGGGCCACCGGCAGCGGGCAGATATCGCCGCCGACGATCACGCGCTTGAACGGCAGCGCCTGCTTCGGCGTGAAGCCCGACAAGAACAGCGGAACCGTATCGAGGTGCGTCACGCCCGTGCGATGGACGAACGCCTCGAACGCGTCGTGGTCGAGCAGCACGTCCTTCGTCGGGATCACGAGCCGGGCGCCAGCGACGAGCGCGAGGCCGAGCTGCTCGATCGACGCGTCGAACGTGAACGACGAGAACAGCAGCACGCGGTCTTCAGGCGTGACGCCGAGCTCGGCGACCGACGTGACGAGGAAGCTCACGACGTTGCGATGCTCGATCACCACGCCCTTCGGCTTGCCGGTCGAGCCCGACGTGTAGATCACGTACGCGACGGTGCGCGGGGTCGCCCGCGCGGCAACGTCGACGCGCGCGGTGAAGTCGATCGCATCCCACGCGACGGCATTCGCGAGCCCGTAGTCGCCGTTCTGCGACAGCACGAGCCGCGCCCGGCTGTCCTCGACGATCACGGCGACCCGCTCCGCCGGCGCGTCGGTCTCGATCGGCAGATAGCCGGCGCCCGCCTTCCAGATCCCGATCATCGCGACCAGCAATTCGCGCGAGCGCGCCATCACGATCGCGACGACATCGTCGGGGACCACCCCGCGCGCGATCAGCTCCGCCGCCAACGCAGATGCTCGCCGATCGAGCTCTGCGAACGTGTAGGTCCCGTGCGCGTCCTCGACCGCGATCGCTTCGGGCCGGTCGCGGACGTGGCGCGCGAACAGCTCCGGCATCGTCACCGGCGGCACCGCCACCGCCGTGTCGTTGAACTCGGCGAGCAGCAGCTCGCGCTCCCACGGCTGGAGCATGCGGAGCTCGCGGACCTTCGCATCCGGCGAGCGCGCGATCTGCTCGAGCAGCTTGCGGAGGTTGCCGAGGAACCGCTCCGCGGTCGCCTTCTTGAACAGCTTGCGCGCGAACAGCAGCGTCAGCTTCTGCCCGGCCGCCGTGTTCTGGACCGTGAGCTCGAGGTCGAACTTCGATGCAGCCTGTGCCTGCGGCAACTCGACGAGACCGAGGCTCGATCCGGTCATCTCGACCAGCTCGGCCTCTTCCCACGCGAACAGCACGTCGAACAGTGGGTTACGCGACGGATCGCGCGCGAGCCCGAGATCCGCGACGAGGTCATTGAGCTGGTAGGTCTGGCGCTCGAACGCCTCGGTCGCCTCGCGGCCGATCCGCACGCACAGCTCCGAGAACGGCTCGTCGGCGCGCAGCCGGATCCGCAGCGGCACGGTATTGACGAACATCCCGACCATCCGCTCCATGCCGGCGCGCTGACGGCCCGCGGCGGGCACGCCGATCACGACATCGGGGGTGTTGCCGAGTCGCGACAGGATCACGGCGTACGCGCCGAGGAACACGCCGAGCGGCGTGATGTTGCGCGCCTTCGCGAGCTCGACGAGCGGCGTGCCGGTCTCCGCGGGCAAGTCGAGCGCGACCTCGTCGCCATCGAACGACAGGCGTGGCGGGCGATCGAAATCGACCGGCAGCTCGAGCGGCGACGGCAGCTCGCTGAACCGCTCGAGCCACCACGTCCGCTCGAGCGCGCGCTGCGCCGCCCCACCCTCGCCGGCTTCCCAGTGCGCGTAGTCCGCGAACGTCGGGCCGGTCAGCGGTTCGGCGCTGCCCTGATACAGCGCCTCGAGATCCTCGAGCAACAAGCGGACCGAGAGGCCATCGGCGACGATGTGGTGGACGTCGAGCGCGAGGACGCGGCGCGCCGGCGTCGTGATGATCGCGGCGCGCACCAGCGGCGCCACCGCGAGATCGAACGGCCGGGTGAACCGCTCGAGCGTCGCGCGCAGGCTCGCGTCCTCGACCTCGATGCGTGCGACCTCGAGCGTGCAGTCCGTGAAGTCCTGGATGACCTCGCCAGCGCGCTCCACGAACCGAGCGCGCAGCGCGTGATGGCGAGGAACCAGTGCCGCGAGCGCACGAGCGAGCCGATCGAGATCGAGCTCGGGTGCGAGCTCCCACGCGAATGGGATGTTGTACGCCGTGCTCCAGCTCGACAGCTGGTGCACCGCATAGATCCGCAGCTGCGACGACGTCGGCCGGAGCGGACCTTCCGGTGCGCGGTCCCAGCTCGGCCCGGCGCCGCGTTGCTCGCTCGCGATCAGCGCCGCCAGCTCGCTGACCGACGACGCGGCGAGGAACTGCGCGAACCGGACCTGAACCCCACGCTTCTGATACAGCGCCGACAGCAACACGGCGGCCTTCAGCGAGTGCCCACCGAGCTCGAGGAAGCTCGCGTGGATGCTGATCGTCGCGGCCGGCCGACCGAGCACGTCGGCGTAGAGCTCGCGGAGCTGGGTCTCGGCGGCGTCGCGCGGCGGAATGATCTCGACCTCTTCGAGCGCGACGTCGGGCAGCTTGCGCTTGTCGACCTTGCCGTTCGCGGTGAGCGGAATCTCGGGAACCTCGACGATCCGCGCCGGCACCATGTACGCCGGCAGCGTCCGCGCGAGCGCGGCCTTGAGCTCGGCTTCATCGAACGCGCGCGCCGTGACGAACCCGATCAGCGACAGATCACCCGCGACTGCCGGGTTATCGCGAGCGACGACGACCGCCGCGGCGATCGCCGGCAATGCGAGCAGCGCCTGCTCGATCTCGCCGAGCTCGACGCGGAAGCCGCGAACCTTGACCTGGGTATCGATCCGGCCGAGGAACTCGAGGTTGCCGTCGTCGAGCCAGCGCGCGAGATCGCCGGTCCGATACATCCGCCGGCTCGGATCGAACGGATGTGCGACGAACTTTTCAGCCGTCAGCTCCGGGCGATTCAAGTAGCCGCGCGCCGTGCTCGCACCCGAGATGCAAAGCTCGCCGGCGACGCCGATCGGGCACAACCGATCCAGCCGATCGAGGATCAGGATCTGGGTGTTCCACAGCGGCTTGCCGATCGGGATGTTGTCGTACGCCTTGTCGACGGTGAACGCGGTCGCCGCGACCGTGTACTCGGTCGGACCGTAGCCATTCACGATCATCGTGCGATCGCTCGGTCGCTGGCGCAGCTTCTCGCCACCGAGGAACGCCGCGCGCAGCTGGTGGCGGGTCGCGACGCGCAGGAACTGCTCGCCGAACTGGGTCGGCAGGAACGTGATCGCGACCCGATGGTCCGCGAAGTACGCGTCGAGCTCCTCGACCGCGAGCCGCAGCTCCGCGGGTACGATCACGAGCCGCGCGCCCGAGATGAAGCACGGCACGATCTCGGAGATCGAGGCGTCGAACCCGAACCCGGCGTACTTCGACACGCCATCGCCCGCGCGGATCGCGAAGTAGTCGGCGTACCAGGTCGCGAAGTTGAGGAGGCCTCCGTGCTCGATCAGCGTGCCCTTCGGCAAGCCGGTCGACCCCGACGTGTAGATCACGTACGCGAGGTCGCCGCGCTCGACATCGACGTCGAGGCGGTCGGTCTTGCCCGCGATCGGCCGCGCGAGATCGACGATGTCCAAGCCCGCCGCGACATCCGCCGAGAGCTCGCCGCGGGTCAGCACCACCCGCGCGTTGCTGTCGCGCAGCATGTGCTGCTTGCGGGCGATCGGATACTCCGGGTCGATCGGCAGGAACGCCGCGCCCGCCTTCAACACGCCGAGGACCGCGACCAGCATCTCGGGACACGGCTCGAGCTGGATCGCGACGAGCGCGTCGCGGCCGAGGCCCTTGCCGCGCAACAGATGGGCAAGTGCGTTCGCGCGGCGCTCGACCTCGCCGTAGCTCCACGCGACAGCGCCCATCTCGACCGCTATCGCATCGGGCTCGGCATCGACGTGCTGCTCGAACAACGCGTGGACCGCGCGCACGCCGGGCAGCACGTGCGCGGTCGCATTGAAGCCGTGCAACAACTGTTCGCGCTCGGCCTCGTCGACGATCTCGACATCCGCGACCTTGACGGCGCCGGCGAGCACGCGCTCGAGGATCGACACCAGGTCGCGGCCGATCCGTTCGATCGTCGTCCGTTTGAACAGATCGGCAGAGTATTCGAGCCTCACGCTCGCACCCGCCCCCGCATGCTCGCGGATCGTCGCGACGAGGTCCATGCGCGCGTGGCGCTGCGCCAACCGGACCTCGCGCAGCGTCGCTTCGCCGGAGCGATACAGCTCCGGCATCGCGCCCTCGTACGACAGCATCGTGTCGAAGATCGGGTTGCGCCCCGGCGTCGGCGGCAGCTGGAGATCCGCGACCATGTCCTCGAACGGGTAATCCTCGGCGGCGACGGAGCGCCGGATCTGGATCATCGCCTGGCGCACGAGGTCGTCGAACGTGTCGTCCTCGTCGATCCGCGCGCGGAATGGCAGCGAGTTGACGAACATGCCGACGGTGCGCTCGAAGTCTGGATGCGGACGTCCGGCGCTCGGATAACCGAACACGACGTCACTCGATCCGGTCAGACACGACAGCAACAGCGCGTAGGCCGCGCAGTACACCGCGAACGGCGTCGCCTCGCGCGCGCGGGCGAACGCCGCGATCGTGTCGAGAAGCCCCTGCGGGAGCTCGAGGGTCAGCTCGCCCGCGGCTTGCTGGCGCGAGAGCGGCCGGCGAAAGTCGTACGGCAGCTCGAGCACGGGCAGATCCTCGTGGAGCAGCGCGGTCCAGTACGCCTTGCCCGCCGCGAGCTGGGCCGCACCTGCCGCACTGCGCACCCACGAGGCGTAGTCGAGGTAGCGCAACGCCGGCGCCGTCGGAGATCCGCCCGCGAGCAGCGCCATCAGATCCTCGAGCAGCACGTCGATCGATGTGCCGTCCGCGATGATGTGGTGCATGTCGAGCGCGAGGTACGCGACCCGCCCCGCATGAACGAGCACCGCGGCGCGGAACAGCGGCGGCGCCTCGAGCCGGAACGGCCGCACGAATGCCGTCGTCGCCGCGCCGAGGTCATCGATCGACGCGAGCTCGATCCGCTCGAGCTCGAACTTCGGCGCCGCGATCTTCTGGAGGATCTCGCCGGCCTGGAAGAAGAACGCGGTGCGCAGCGACTCGTGGCGCTCGACGAGCTGCGCACACGCGCGCCCGATCGCGTCGGCGTCGACGGCACCGCCGACCTCGTAGAGCAGCGGCAGGTTGTACGACGTGCTGCGCGGGTTGCCCTGCTGGATGACGTACATCCGGCGCTGGACCGACGTCGCCGGCAGCGCGTCGCCGGCCGCCGCGCGCGGCATCACCTGCCCCGCTGCACTGGCGACCGCCGCCGCGATCGCGCGGATCGTCGGGTTCGCGAGCACCGCCTGCGCCGGCAGCGCGACGCCGAGCGCGTCTTTGATCCGCGCGAGCAGCGTCATCACGAGCAGCGAATGGCCGCCGAGCTCGAAGAAGCTGCGCGTCACGCCGATCTGCTCGACCGGGACCGCGAGCACGCGGCTCCAGATCGCGACGAGCTGCGCCTCGACTTGATTCGCGGCCGGCTCGACGACGCCATCCGCGAGCGTGGGCGCCGGCAGCGCCTTGCGATCGATCTTCCCCGACACCGTGCGCGGGAATGCATCGAGCTGGACGAAGAAGTCTGGAATCATGTACGCGGGTAGCGTCTGGGCGAGGTGTGCGCGCAGCTCCGTCGCCGCGAGCTCGCGATTCGCGACGACGTGCGCGACCAGGCGATCGCCGCCGAACACGCTCGCAGCCGCACCGGTGACATCGCCGTGCTGGAGCAGCGCCGCCTCGATCTCCCCGAGCTCGATCCGGAACCCGCGAACCTTGACCTGGCTATCGAGCCGGCCGAAGAACTCGAGGCTGCCGTCGGGCAACCACGCGACGAGGTCGCCCGAGCGATACATCTTCGCACCGGGCTCCGCGAACGGATCCGCGACGAACCGCTCGCGGGTCAGCGCGTCGCGATGCAAATATCCTCGCGCGACGCCCGCGCCACCGATGCAGAGCTCGCCGCGCACGCCGATCGGCGCGGGGCAGCCGCCCCAGTCGAGCACGTACACCCGGGTCATCCCGATCGGCCGGCCGATCGGCACGCGGTCGCCGAGCTCGATCGCCGGATCCACGCGATGGCGCAGCGAGCCGACCGTGGTCTCGGTCGGGCCGTACTCGTTCCAGAACCGGGTCGACCGGCTCCACGCGCGCGCGATCGCTACCGGGCACGCCTCGCCGCCGACGACGATCTGGCGCACCGACGGCAGGTCGCGCGGCAGCTCCGCGAGGAGTGCCGGCACGGTATCGAGGTGGGTCACGCCCTCCGCCGCGATCACGCCGGCGAGCGCTTCCGGATCGATCAGCGTCGACTTGTCGACGAGGACGAGCTTCGCGCCGCTCGTCAGCGCGAGCCAGATCTGGTCGATCGACGCGTCGAACGTGTACGACGACAGCAGGATCAACGCGTCGCTCGCGCGGATCGCGAGGTCTTCCTTCTCCGCGAAGATCAGGTGGACGACGTTGCGGTGCTCGACGAGCACGCCCTTCGGCAACCCGGTCGAACCGCTCGTGTAGATCACGTACGCGAGGTGATGCGGCTCCGCGCGTCGCGGCTCGCGAGGTGCCGGCGGCAAGACGTCGTCGGCGTGGATCACGTACGGATGGTCGACCGGTCGCGACGCGATCACCGCGCGCGCCCCGGAGTCCTCGAGCAAGTACGCGACACGATCCGGCGGCGCATCGGGATCGATCGGCAGATACGCGGCACCCGCCTTCAGGACGCCGAGCATCGCGACGATCATCTCGCTCGACCGATCGAGCAGCAGCGCGACGATCGCATCCGCACCGACCCCGCGCCGCGCGAGATCAGCGGCGACCGCATTCGCGCGCGCCTCGAGCTCGCCGTACGTGACGCGGACCTCGCCGTACGCGAGTGCGATCGCATCCGGCGCTTGATCGGCCCGGCTCTCGAACATCTCGTGCAGCGTGAAGTGCTTCGGCCAGTTGAAGATCGGAGTCGAGAGCTCGTCGAGAAGCTCGGCAGCCTCGAGCTCGGTCAGCACGCTGATCTTGCCGACCGGGGTGTCGCGCGTAGCACGGAGGACCTGGACGTAGCAGCGCGCCAACCGGCGCGCGCGCTCGGCGGAGAACAAGCTCGCGTCGTACAGGAGCTCGTACTCGCCAACGTCGACGCGCACGCGAACGTGAAGATCGCCGAGCGGCTCGCCCGCGCCGAATCCGACATCGCACGTGGGATGGCGCGCCGGATCCGCGATGTTCGCGAGCGCACCGACCGGCACGGGCGCGCGATCGCGCAGCGCTTCGGCGAGCTCGCCGAACGGCTGCTGTGGATCGAGCTCGACGACGACGAGCCCAACTCCGTCGCCGTCGGGGCGCCCGATCACCAGCTCCTTCGCGTTCGCGATCTTGCCGACGAACACCGCGAACGCGGCGAACGGATCGGCCGTGGCGCCCGCTGGAACGCGCCCGGCGATGCGCTGCCAGGCCGGATGGCGAAGCGCGGGCCGCGGGCGGTCGGTCGGCAACTCGATGCGGTCCGGCGCCTCCACCTTGCGCGGCCGAACATACCATCGCGTCGACGACTCCCGGTAAGCTGGCGTGGCTTGTCAGCAGGGCGGACCACCCCACGTGCCATCTGGACGCTGATCGGCGTCGAGACGCTGTGCCTCCTCGGCTCGGAGATTTCCCGGTTCGGCGTGGCGGTGTGGATCTATCGCTCGACCGAGTCGGTGTCGGCGTTCTCCGCGCTGCTCCTGGCGAACACCGTGCCCGGCATGGTCGCGGCGCTGCCCGCCGGATCGATCGTCGATCGGTCGTCGCGCAAGGTCGTGATGATCGCGGCTGCGATCCTGTCGTTGGTCGGCAGCTTGATCGTGTTCGGCGGCGCCGTGCTCGGCGAGCTCTCGATGCCGATCGTCGTGATCGGCGCCTCGCTCGCGAGCATCGCCGAGAGCTTCCAGTGGCCCGCGCTGTCCGCCTCGATCCCGCTGATGGCGACCGAGGAAGATCTACCGAAGTACAACGGCTTCCTCGAATCCGGCCGCGCCGCCAGCATGTTCGCGGGCCCGGTGATCGCGGGGTTCCTGCTCGCGTTCGCGAAGCTGCCGGGCTTGATCGCGGTCGAGCTCGTGACGTTCGTGATCGCGACGCTCGTCGTCGCCAGCATGACGATTCCGCGCCCGGAGCCGACCGCCGAGGGTGTCGAGGACACCGAAGGCTCGGTGCTCGCGGATTCGGTCTCCGGCATCAAGTGGATCGTCGCGCACAAGCCGCTGTTCAAGTTCCTGCTCGTCGCGACGTTCGCGAACTTCTTCATCAGCATCGGCATGGTGCTGATGCCGCCGTACGGCTTGTCGTTCCTCGGCGAGCAGAGCTACGGCATCTCGACCGGCGTGTTCGGGGCCGGCATGATCGTCGGCGGCTTCATCTACGGCGCGCTGTCTTCCCGGTTGAAGAACATCCAGCAGTTCTTGTGGACCGCGCTCGTCCTCGGCGGCGTCTACGTCGCGTACGGGTTCGCCCGCGATGTCGTCGGGCTCTCCGCACTGAACTTCTTGATCGCGGTGATCATGACGATCGGCAACGCCGCGATCATGACGATCTGGCAGACCAAGGTCCCCGACGATCTCCAGGGCCGCGTCCTCTCGACGATGCGCCTCGTCGCCGACATCACGATCCCCGTATCGTTCCTGATCGCGGGCCCCCTGACCGACAAGCTCGCGCCGTGGCTGTACGAGCGCACGCACGCGGCATCGCTATGGGGCACGACCGCGAGCGGCCCGATGGGCGCGCTGTTCAGCGTGATGGGCGTCGTGCTGTTCGTCGGCTTCGTCGTCGCGACGGGAATCCGCGACATTCGCGAAGTCGAAGACCGCCCTACTTCGTGAAGTCCTGAACGATCGACGTCGGCTTCTCGGCCTCGATCGCGACCTCGGTCGTGAGCTGGATGCCCTGCTCTTCGTTTGTCAGCGTGATCTGGTGGCTACCGACCGGCAGCGACAGCGCGGCCTGCGGCGTGGTCTTGCCGCTCGGCTTGCCGTCGATCGCGATCGCGCAGGGCGGCTTGCTCGAGATCCGCAGCACGCCGCGCTCGATAGCAACCGGCGCCATATGAACGTGCTCGCGGCGCGCTTCGCGATGCACGACCGGTGCAGGCGCGGGCGCAGCAGCGACGACCGGCGCAGGCGCGATCACAGCCGGCGTGACGGCGGCAGGCTTTGCAACGACCGGCTTCGGCGTCTCGATCGGCGTGACCGTCACGACCGACTTCGCTACCACCGGTCGTGCAACCTCGGCGGCCGGCGCATCGAGCGTCGTCCCGCCCATCGAGACCAGCATGCCGACGCTCACGCCGATCGCGATCGCACCCACGATGCCCGCGATCAGCGCGTAGCGCTGCCACATCGAAGCGCGCTCCACGCGATGCGTCCGATCGAACGGCTCGCTGATCCTGACCTGTGGCGACGCGCCCGTGCCGTACGGCGACGGCGCGATCGTCGGGATCTCGAACACGTGCATCGGCTGCATCGGCACGTACGCGATCGGAGCAACCACGACCGCAGCCGGCTGCGACGCTTGAGCCAGCACCGGCAACTGCATGGGCGCCGAGCCGTCGACGTCGGTGCGCTCGTAGATCTCGGTCACTTCCGCGAGCGAGTCGCGGGAGGCCCAATCGCCAACCCGAAGTCGATATTCGCCCCGCATGCCCCGACCAAAAGCATCCGCCGCGCCAACCGGCGGCCGCCGCTATCTCGCGGGCTTACGCGCCGCCGGCTACTCGGCTAGCCGGCTAGCGGGAACAGCTGTGTTCACCCAAAACGGGACAACCCGCCGATTCACCGCGGATCGAACGCGGCCTTCATGATCTGCTGCTGCTCGATCACGTGGGCCTTGTGCGATCCCGTCGCCGGGCTCGCGCTCTCCGCGCGCGCGATCACCTCGAGCTTCACCTTCGCCGGCAACAGGTCCTCGAGCCGCGGCGTGACGAACGTGGCAGCGCCCATGTTGTAGGGCTCGTCCTGGACCCACATCACTTCTTTCAGGTTCTTGTAGTCGTCGATCGCCGCACCGACCAGATTCGGCCACCACGGGTACAGCTTCTCGAGCCGCACGATCGCGACGTCCTCCGAGCCGCGCTTCGTTCGCTCCTCCGCGAGGTCGTAATAGATCCGCCCGGTGCACATCAGCACGCGCGTGACCTTCTTCGGATCCGCGACGGTGTCGTGGAGCACGCGATGAAACGTCCCGTTCGCGAGCTCGTCGAGCGTCGACGTCGCCGCCGGGAGACGCAATAGCGACTTCGGCGTCATCACGATGAGCGGCTTGCGCAGCTTGCGGAGCAACTGGCCGCGCAGCAGGTGATACATCTGCGCCGGCGTCGTCGGCTGAGCGACCTGGATGTTCTGCTCCGCGCACGACTGCAAGTAGCGCTCGAGCCGCGCGCTCGAGTGCTCCGGGCCCTGTCCTTCGTAGCCGTGCGGCAACAGCAGCGTCAGGCCCGACAACCGCTTCCACTTGTCTTCCGACGACGTGATGAACTGATCGATGATCACCTGCGCGCCGTTCGCGAAGTCGCCGAACTGCGCCTCCCACATGACGAGCGCGTCGGGATAATCGAGCGAGTAGCCGAACTCGAAGCCGAGCACGCCGGCTTCCGACAGCAGCGAGTCGTAGATCCGGGCCATGCCCTGATCCGGATCGAGGTTGCACAGCACGTTGTGCTCGCGCCCCGTCTTCACGTCGGTGAGGATCGCGTGGCGGTGGCTGAACGTGCCGCGCGCGCAGTCCTGACCGGTCATCCGCACGTTCGCGCCGCGAACGAGCAGCGACGCGTACGCCATCAACTCGGCCATGCCCCAGTCGATCGGGCGCTCGCCCCTGCCCATCTGCGCGCGTTGCTCGAGCAGGCGCGCGATCTTCGGGTGCGGCGTGAAGCCGGGCGGAAGATCGACGATCCGCTCGGCGAGCTTCGACAGCTCTTCCTTCGCGAACGTCGTGTCGACGAGATCCGGCGCATCTTGGATGCCGCCGCGGTAGCCCTTCCACATCGCGGTCATCGCGGGCAGCTCGGGGCGCTGCTTCGACGCCTTCGCCGATGCGAGCTCGGTCTCGAGCTCCGACACGCGGCGCGCGGTCATCGCGGCGACCTCGTCCGCGGTGATCACGCCCTCGCTGATCAACCGCTGCGAGTAGACCTCGACCGGCGACTGCTTCGTCTTGATCCGGTCGTACATGATCGGCTGGGTGAACGCCGGCTCGTCGGTCTCGTTGTGGCCGTACTTGCGATACGAGTAGATGTCGAGCACGACATCCGAACCGAACTGGACGCGGTAGTCGCTCGCGATCTTGACGACGCACGCGAGCGCGTCGAGATCCTCGCCGTTGACGTGCCAGATCGGGCACTCGAGCATCTTCGCGATGTCGGTGCAGTACGGCGTCGACCGCTGCTCTGCCGGCGACGCGGTGAAGCCGACCTGGTTGTTGACGATCACGTGGATCGTGCCGCCGGTGCGGAACCCCGGCAGGCTCGACAGCTGGAGCGTCTCGGGGACGAGGCCCTGGCCGGCGAACGCGGCGTCGCCGTGGACGAGGATGCCCATCACGCGGCGCATCTCGACGTCGCCGTGGCGGACCTGCTTCGCGCGGACGCGGCCGCACACGACCGGATCGACCGCTTCGAGGTGGCTCGGATTGAACGCGAGCGACACGTGCATCGCGTTTCCATTCGCGTCGATCCGATCCGTCGAGAACCCGAGGTGGTACTTCACGTCGCCGCCGCCGAGCGCCTTCTCCGGCTCGATGTCCTCGAACTGTCCGAATAGCTCGCGCGCCGGGCGGCGCATCAGCGACTCGAGCGCGGTCAACCGGCCGCGGTGCGCCATGCCGAGCACCGCTTCGATCGCGCCGGCGCTCGCACCGTGCGACAGGATCAGGTCGAGCACCGGGATGAGGCTCTCGCTACCTTCGAGCGAGAACCGCTTCGTCCCGGGATACTTCGTATGGCAGAACCGCTCGAACGTCTCGGCGTTGATCAACAGCGCGAGCATGCGAATGCGGATATCGCTCGCGACGCGTGCGATCGACGCGATCTCCATCCGCTCCGCGAGCCAGCTACGGCGCTGCGGCGACGAGATATGCATGAACTCGAGCCCGACCGAGCCGGCGTACGTGTGCTGGAGCCGCGCGACGAGCTCTGCGAGCGTCGCGGTCGCGAGGCCGTGGATGCCGGTCGGCGAGATCCGCTCGTTCGGATCGGTGTAGCCCCAGGTCGCGGGATCGAGCTCGACGATCTTCGCGGTCTCGAGCAAGCCGAGCGGATCGAGGTTCGCGGCGAAGTGGCCGCGCGAGCGATACGCGTGGACCAGCGGCCACACCGACGGCGTCGCGGCGAAAGGCTGCATCGTGACGTTACCGGGGCGCGCGAACGACGGCATCCGCCGGGTCGTGCCGCGCGTGATCGCGATGCCGGCATCTTCGAGCACGGTCTCGGGCGCGTTCTGGTTCGCCATCCCGTTCTGCGGCTCGCCGTTCGGCTTGGCGTGCCCGTTCGTTCCGGCCTGGCCGTTTTGGCCGTTCGGCTTGGCCGCGACCGGGCCGATCAGCGCCTGCCAGCTCGGATCGATCGCGCCGGGCTCCGCTGCCTGACGTTCGTAAAGCTCGTCGAGGAAGCCTAAACTAGCGCCGAGCTCGAGGATGTCGCGTGACATGCGGCCATCTTACGACTCCCGACCCACCCTGGCGAGCTACGGGACGCTGCCCTTTTCGCGGATTTCACTCACGGTTTCGGGCGGGAGTTTGGGGTCGCGCTCGATGCGAACCGCCTCGGCGGAGACCAGCTTGTCGAGCTGGACCACCGAGAGCTTCGGATGGTCGATGAGGACGAGCTCGTGACCGACCGTCGCGAGCTCTGGCGCCGCGAACAGCTCGAGCGAATGGTTGTCACTGATCACGACCGCGCCGCGAACCGTGTCGATCCGGGGCAGCGCGATCGCGGTGAGCGCGCCGTTCTCTTCTACGAAGATCCGGCCCGCGTTCTCGAGCCGCGGCAGGAACAGCCCGCGCAGCGAGGGATTCTTGGACACGCGCACGGCGCCGCCGATCACGCGCACGCGATTGAGCTCGACCTCCTCGATGCCGACGGTCGGGCCGACGACGAGGTCGCCCTTGATCTCCTCGAGCTCGCGCAATGGGCCGAGATCGATCGTCGCCCCCGTGCGGATCACGAGGCCCTCGACCACCTTGCAGCCGGCGATCCGCATCACCGCGTCCTGCGAATCGAGGAGCACGTTGCGGCCCTCCTGACAGCGCTCGGCATCGCCGTTGCGGAACAGGAAGCAACCCGGCAGCGCGAGCAGGATCAGGAACTTCATTGCGTGATGGGCGCGTCGACCGCTTCGCCGCGGCAGGCGCGGACGTAGCGCTGCACGGCCTCGGCCAGCCCGATGTACAGCGCATCCGCGATCAGCGCGTGGCCGATCGACGCCTCGACGATATCCGGAACTTCGCGCGCGAGCAGTGGCGTGTTGCGGAGGTTCAGATCGTGACCGCAGTTGACCGCCATCCCGTGCGCGACCGCAGCCTGCGCCGTCGCCTTCACGCGCGCGAGCTCGGCCTTCAGCTCCGGCGTGCCCCACGCGGCGGCGTACGGCTCGGTATAGATCTCGACGCGGTCCGCGCCGGTCGCGGCCGCGGCCTTCATCATCTCCGGGTTCGGATCGACGAAGATCGCGACGCGGATCCCGAGCGGCTTCAGGCGCGCGATGATCGGCGCGAGCGTGTCGTGCTCGCGCGGCAAGTCCCAGCCGTGATCGCTCGTGACCTCGCCGGGCTTGACCGGCACGAGCGTGAATTGATCGACCTTCAGCTCGGCCGCGAGGTCGACGAGCTCGCTGCGTGCATCGCCTTCGAGGTTGAGCTCGCAGCCGCGCGCGCGGGTCAGCTCGCGGAGAACGCGAACGTCTTCCGCGCGAGTGTGGCGGTTGTCGTGGCGCCAGTGCAGCGTCAGCCCGTACGCGCCTGCGTCGAGACAGCACTCGCCGGCGACGCGCGGCGACGGGTTCTGCGCACCGCGCGAGTTGCGCAACAGGGCAACCTTGTTGAGGTTGACCGAGAGGTTGATCGCCACGCCGCGTTCATAGCACGCTCGTCGCGTGGCATCGGAGCGGGAAACGGCGCTGCTCCGGCAGATCTTGGATCGCCCCGACGATCGTGAGGTCCGCGAGATCTACGCAGACGCGCTCCTCTCGCGCGGCGATCCGCGCGGCGAGCTGATCGCGCTCGATCTCGCAGGCAAACGCGCGGCCGCGGCGGTCGTCCGGCGCGCGCACGCGGCGACCTGGTGGCCCGAGCTGGCGAACTTGCCGTTCGCGACGCGCGGTGGCTTCGTCGCGCGGATCCACGCACGCCCCGCCCGGCTCGCGGAGCTCCAGCCGCTGTTCGCGCGCGAGCCGGTGCGCGAGCTCGAGCTCGATCGCGGCGGGCCGATCGCGGATCCGCTTCCATCGACGCTCGTGCGACTCGCGGTCTCCGGCGATCACCACGGGCTCGCGACGATCGAGCGCGGTCGGATCGAACGGCTCGAGCTCACGGCGGCGACCCACGATTCGCTTCGCAACGCGCTCGCGCTCGAGTGGCCTGCCGTACGGGCGTTGCGAGTCACGGGCAGCGGCCTCCCGGCCGCGTGGCGAACGACCGTCCGCGACGGCCGCCCGCGCCTGCCGAACCTCGAACGCCTCGAGCTGTTCGGGATCAACCTCGACGAGGTCGCGCTCGTCGCGCTCCGTACGCTGTTGCCCGGCATCGAGATCGATGTCGCGCTCGGCGCGGATCCGCTCGAGCTCGATCTCGACGGCACGACGCTCTCGCTCGCGAACCTCGGCAACGACGCGTGGCGGATCGAGGTCGACGGCGAGCCCGCGCGCGTGAAGTGGCGCCGCGTGCTCCAGCGCACCGGCCACGCGATGCACGAATGGACGATCGGCGATGCCGCGCCGCTCGATCAGGTCGCGAGTGCGATCGCGCGCAACGCGCCGCGCGTCCTCGATCGCGGCGAGCTCGAGCTCCGGTTGCCATCGATCCAGCAGAACCTCGAAACCGTCGGCGTGATCACCTATCAGGCCTACGACACCGTGTGGGAGCTCGTCGAGACGGCGCGCCTCGCGTACGACCCTGGCGCGCGCGAGCTTTCGGTCACGTTCTTCGAGCGCCACATACGGCCAGATCTCGACGACGAGGAAGCGCTGTTCGACTAGCCAGGGACTACGGGCCCGACTGCAACATCATGTGGGCGGTCCACGAACCCCGGCGAGTCGCGTAACCGCGCGATCCGGCGTCGCTGTTCGCTGGCGCGCCGGCTGCAAAACACGCGGGCGTGCCGCGCCTCGAGCTCCTCCCTCTCATCGCCGGGCTTGCCGCGTGCGGATTTTCGTCCGCCGCTGCCCCGACCGATGCAGGGACCGGCGCGAGCGATGCCGGGTCCGATGGCGGTCCTCCCGTGACCTGCGTCGATCTCGACGACGGCTCGGCGACGACGATCGCGACCGCGAGTGATGCCGCCGACTACGTCCTCGCGTTCACCGGGCACTCGGCGTCGTCGACGAGCTGGGGCGAAGCCGGCAACGAAGCGGTCGTCCTCGAGGTCGCCGGCGGCCACGGTCTGATCGGCCACGTGATCCTTCACCAGGGCGCGACGCCGTTCGGCTACACGATGCACCTCGGCGCGCTCGCGGCCGGCGAAGCGATCACGTTGCGCGTCTCGACGCTGTCCGCGAAGACCGCGACGCGCGCTGCCTCCGCGTGCGGTGCGACGATCGCGGCGACGACGAACGAAGGCGTCCTCAACGCGCCGATCTATCGCTGGCCGGTGGAGAAGGTCTTCAACGACGTGCCGCTCGTCGTCGGTTGGTCCGCGGCGCGCCACGCCTATCAAGGCGTGATGACGAACGAGGACGGCGGCACCGCCGAGCAGTGCGGCGGAGGCGCGAGCGGCATGCAGGCCGAAATCGCGCGCTGGGGCCGCTCGACCGACATCGAAGGTCACTACAGCTACGGCGGTACTCCGTCGTGGGAGCGCTGCACCGGCACGGTGCCGGTGACGACGACCGCGATCCGCACCGAGGGCGCGCATCCGATCCTCTACTACGGCGACGGCCACAACCGGCTGTTCGAGAACCGCAGCGGCTACGGCCAGACGTGCGGCACGGGCACGCCCGAGAAACCCGACGGCGACCTCGCGGGATGGAACGTCGCGAACGCGAGCTCCGCGCTCGCCAACGATGCCGGCAAGGTGATCATCCTGCGCCCCGTGCCGTTCGACATGGACGCACTCGGCTACGCGCAGTTCGGCGGGCGCCGCGAAGGCATCGCCGACACGTACGCGCCGTGGCTCTATCGGATCACGTCGCTCGAGCTCGCGCGCGAGGGCAAGATCGACAACGCGAAGACGTTCGGCATGGAGCGCTACCTCTACGCCGATGTTCGCGTCGCCGATGTCGGTGGCAGTGGCGACTCGTTCTGCTCGCTCACGGTCAGCGGTGGGTTCCGCCTGCGCGCGATCACGACCGCGGGCGATACGATCAGCTCGCCGCAGATCACCGGCGACTACGCGAGCAACGGCAACCACGACTGGAAGCGCGTCGCGATCGCCCTGCCCGCTGGCATCACCGCGGCTGCCATCGATCACTTCGCGTTCGACGCGTACGACAACGACGGCATCTACCTGACCGCGATCGGCGATGCGTTCATCCCGCGTGCGGCGAGCGACAACGGCGCGACGCTCGACTACGTGCGCAAAGGGACCACGCCGCTGGCGCTGTACATCGACGATGGGAGTAACGGCTGTAGCGCGGGCGTCAATCACGACGGTCCCGGCGGGACCGCTTACACGTGTGTCGGCGGCCAGGTCGACGTCGCGAAGTAGCCTCAGATCGCCTGGTCAATTCGGCTAGGCGATCCGTTTGCCACCGCAGAAATTCCGCAAGGATTTCACGCCGTGATTGCGGCACGCGCGGTGTATATGTCGGCAGCGAATGAATCCGCAGCAGCGGCGCGTGGAGCGGGATCCGGGTGGTAGATCGACCGAATCGATGGTCGCGGCGCAAGTCTCGCCGCTCCAGGTTTCGCGATTTCGCCTCGTCGTCGCCGAAGGTCCCGACCAAGGCGCGACGTTCGTGTCGGATTCCGATCGGGTCGTGATCGGGACGCACGAGTCGGCTGGGCTCGCGTTGTCGGACGCGACCGTGTCGCGGTTTCACTGCGAGCTCGTCGCGACCCGCGACCACGTGACGATCCGCGATCTCGACAGCAAGAACGGCACGACGGTCGACGATGTCCAGATCGGCACGGCGCGACTCGCACCCGGCGCGACGATCGGCCTGGGCCGGACCCGCGTGCGATTCGCGTTGATCGATCAGGCCGTCCCGCTCGTCGTGTCGGAGCGCAGCAGCGTCGGCGTGATGGTCGGCCAGTCGCTCGCGATGCGCCACGTGTTCGCGCTGGTCGAGCGTGCGACGAAGTCCGATGCGAGCGTCTTGCTCGAAGGCGAGACCGGTACCGGCAAGGAGGCCGCGGCCGAATCGATCCATCGCGAGAGCCCGCGCCGCAACGGCCCGTTTCTCGTGCTCGACTGCGGTGCGATTCCGCGCGAGCTCCTCGAGAGCGAGCTGTTCGGCCACGAGAAGGGTGCGTTCAGCGGCGCGGTGAGCGCGCGCACCGGCGTGTTCGAAGCGGCGAACGGCGGCACGATCCTTCTCGACGAGCTCGGCGAGCTCCCCCTCGAGCTCCAGCCGAAGTTGCTCGGCGTGCTCGAGCGCCGCGAGGTCCGCCCCGTCGGCAGCAATCGCGTGGTCCCGGTCGACGTCCGCGTGATCGCGGCGACCAATCGCAACCTCGCCGGCGAGGTCAACGCGCATCGGTTCCGCGCGGACCTCTACTATCGTCTCGCCGTCCTCGAGATCAATATCCCGCCACTACGCCAGCGTCGCGAGGACTTGCCGCTGCTCGTCGATCACCTCGCGAACCAGCGCGGCTGGGCGCTGCCCGCGTGGATGAAGACGCCCGAGTTCGCCAGCGAGCTCGCGAGTCATCACTGGCCCGGCAACGTGCGCGAGCTTCGCAACTATCTCGAGCGCTGTATCGCGATCGGCCAGCGCCCCGGCCTGCCGACCGCCACGACCACTCCGATCGCTCCCGCTGCGACGCCGCCGATCGACTTCACCGTGCCGCTCAAGGCCGCGCGCGAAGCCGTGCTCGCGCCGTTCGAGCGACGCTACCTCGAGGCGAGCCTGCGCCATCACGACAACAACGTCACTGCCGCGGCACGCACCGCCGGGATGGATCGGCTCGGCTTCTACCGCCTGCTGTGGCGGCACGGTCTGCGATGACCGAAGCACTCACCCAGACGCTGCAGCCACATCGCCCGACCGTCGCCCCACCGCTCGCGGTTACGGGCGCGTTCGCGACGGTGCCGCCGGGGCGGTTCGTCGTCGAGGGCGAGCTGGCGCGTGGTGCCTACGGCCGCGTGATGCGCGCCCAGGACCGCGAGCTCCACCGCACGGTCGCGCTGAAGGAGTTGCTTCCGGAAGCGGGCCACGCGCGCGCGCGCTTCGAGCGCGAGGCGATGCTGGCGGCGCGCTTGCAGCATCCGTCGATCATTCCGGTCTATGGCACCGGCTGCTGGGACTCCGGCACGCCGTTCATCGCGATGAAGCTCGTCACCGGTGCATCGCTGCAAGCGCGGCTCGACGCTGTCGAGGATTCCGGCGAGCGCCTCGCACTCGTGCCGATCGTGATCGCCGTTGCCGAGGCGATCGCGTACGCCCACGCCGAACGCATCGTGCACCGCGATCTCAAGCCGGCTAACATCCTCGTCGGAGAATTCGGCGAGGTCGTCGTGATCGATTGGGGCCTCGCGGTCGCGCTCGACGGCTCTCGGCCGAACGCCGCGGCCGAAGGAACGCCCGCGTACCTCGCGCCCGAGCAAGCCCGCGGTGCGCCGCCCGAAGAGCGTGCCGACGTGTTCGCGCTCGGCGCGATCCTCTATCACGTGCTCGCGGGACATCCGCCGGTGCCCGCGCGAAGCCTGGCAGAAGCCGCGCAGGTGATGCCGCATCCGATTCCGGACGCGGTCCCCGCCGAGCTCCGCGCGATTGCAAACCGTGCGATGGCCCGAACACCGGATGCGCGCTACCCGAGCGCACGCGAGCTCGCGGCCGACCTCGCGCGCTTCCGCGACGGTCAGTTGGTGAGCGCGCACGACTACAGCGCGTGGGCCCTGCTCCGCCGCTTCGTGAGGCGTCATCGCGCGGTCGTCGCGGTCGCCACCGTGCTGCTCGCGGCGCTCGCGATGGTCGCGGTCGTCAGCATCCAGCGCATTCGCCGGGCGAACGACAACGCCCAGGACAGCGCCGCTCTCGCCCGCGCCGAAGCCGATCGCGCGACGGGTGCGCTGACCGCGACGCGTGCCGAGGAAGCTGCGCGCCGAACCGCCGAGCAGCAGCGCGCCGCGACGGAAGCCGAGCGCGCGAAGGCGGTGTCGCAAGTCGCGAGCGATCAGAGCACGATCCAGCAGAGCCGCGAACAGCTGATCGTTCGCAACCGCGAGCTCCAGCAGGCACTGCGCGCCGCCGAGTCCGCGTCAGCAAGCGCGAATGCCCACGCGGCGGCGGAGCGCACCGCGAATGCACAGCTCGCGGACGCGCTCGCGCGCGAGCGTGCGCACGTCAAGGCGCTCGAGGACGAGAAGAAGAGCCTCGCGACCGAGCTGCCCTAAGGACAGTCGCCCGGGCAATCGGTCTCGCCGGGGTCGCAGATCGAATCGCCGCAGATCACCGGCCGCGTGCAGTCGGCCGGGCAGATCCAACCGTCCTCGAGCGCCGGGTTGCACTCGCCGTCGCCGCAATGCGGAGCCGTCGGATCGCACGGCGCACCGGGCGGGCACAGCGGTGCGCACGCCCACCAGCAGTCCGGATCGGCGCAGCCCGCGAGGCCATCGCCGTCGCCATCGATGTTGCTGCGACACGCCTCCGCTGGCGAGGCGCCACTCCAGCGCAGGACGTCGACCTCCGACGTCGGCGTTCCGAGGCTGGTCGAGCCCCCGAACATCGCAATGCCGCCGGCGATGCCTTGCGCGAGCGCATGGCCGGTCCGGACCGGCACGTCGTTCACGGGCTGGCGGATCCAGGTCGCGCCATCCCACTCCCACACGTCAGCGTTCGCGTACGTCGTCGCGCTGGTCCCCCCCGTCAACACCAGACGCGCGCGGGCAGCATCCCAGGCAATCGCGGCACCTGCACGAGCCGACGGTGCCGCACTCGGCTGTTGAACGGTCCAGTCGCTGCCATCCCAGATCCACGTATCGCCGAACGCCACACCGCTCGCATCGATCCCGCCGAACAACACGATCTGTTGCCGGATCGGATCGTACGCGAACGCAGCCCGCCGTCGACCGGGGGGCCGATGCGCCGAGCTCGCGAGATGCCAGTCGACGCCGTCCCACTCCCACGTGTCGTCGAGCACATCGCACGTAGGATCGGAACACGTGGCGCCGCCGAACATCACGATCCGCGATGCCTTGGCGTCGAACGCGATCGAGCCGCTCTGGCGCGCCGGCGGCATCGTCGTCGGAGTCCGCTGCGACCAGCTCGTGCCATCCCACGTCCACGTCGCACCCGCGGAATCAGCTCCGAGCTTGCCGCCGAACAAGACCGTATTGCGATGGATTGGATCGTAGGCCAGTGCCGCGAGCTGGAGGTTCTGCCCGCCTGGCGTTGCCGTCGCGAACCACTTCGAACCGTCGAGCTCGGCCGCGCCGAGGTTTCCGACGATCACATAGCGCCCCCGCAGCGGATCGAGCGCTGCGCTGACGGCGGTGTCCGAGATCGACGTATCCGCCGGCTCCTCGCTCCACGCACCGCCACTCCACGTCCATTTGCCGTAACCACCCCCGACATGCGGATTGACCTCACCGATCAAGATCAGACGTCCGCGCCGCGTGTCCGCCGCCATCACGTGCCCGGCGTTGGGGGCTGGCGTCACGGGCGCCATCAACGTCCAGGCGATGCCGTCCCAGCTCCACATGTCGCCGAGCTCGCCGTTGTCGGTCTCGCCACCGACGAGCACGACGCGTCCGAGTCGAGAATCGTACGCGAGCGACGGGTAGTTGCGCGCAACCGGGACATTGCCACTCACGATCACCTGTCGCCAGTTGACCCCGTCGTACTCCCAGACATTCGAATCGCTGGTCGCGTCCCCGAACATCACGATCTTTCCGCGACGTGGGTCGTACGCCATTGCATGACCACTCAGCCCCCGCGGTGTCGTCGCGGTCGTGATCTGTGTCCACGCCGAGCCATTCCACTCCCAGGTCTCGTGCGAGTTACCGAGGATCCCCGCCGGGCGCCCACCGAACAAGACGACGCGGCCGCGACGTGCGTCGTACGCCATCGCGTGCCCGGAGCGCGGGCTCGGAGCGTCGATGAGCACGGGTTGCGACCAGTTCGTTCCGTCCCAGATCCAGGTATCGCCGAGGAGACCACCGCCGAACAGGATCGTGCGGCGATGCGCGACGTCGTACGCCATCGCACCGCTGACCCGTGCCGGCGGCGACGTCATCGGATGAGCCTGAACGAACCCTGTCGCCGTGGCCTCCCAGGTTTCGCTGGTGGGCGCGTCCGCGATGTCGAGACCGCCGAACATCACGACTCGGTCGCGAGCCGCGTCGTATGCGATCTCCGGCCGCACCAGCGTCGGTGGCCCCGCCGAAACCGCGCGCCACTGCAGCTGTTCGGGCTGGCACACACTATCGCAGCCGTCGTTCGACACGAGGTCTCCGTCGTCGCAGCGCTCGAGCTTGATCGGATCGACCACGCCGTTACCGCACGTCTCGTCCGATCGACAGTCGCTCGAACAACCGTCTCCCGAGCGTTCATTTCCATCGTCGCAGACCTCGCCCTGATCGAGCGGGTCCGCTGGATCGGCTCGATCGATCCGACCGTTGCCGCAGCTCACCGGCAAGCAAACGCCGTCGTAGCAACGACTGTTGCCACCGCAGTGCGCGTAGGTCGAGCGTCCGGCGCACGCGTCCAGCTGCGCAGGGTCGGCGCACAGGTCCTCGTCGGGATCGGTGACGTGTGCGCACACCTGATCGTCGGGACAGATCCTGCCGTCGCCACAAACTCGCGAGCTCGATGGCAGGCAGCCCACGAGGACGAGCAGCCACAGCGCCTTCAAAACGCACCTCGCACGCCGATCGCGTTGCCTTCGACCGTCGGATAGATCGTGTGCGTACGGTTGAGATAGAGCAGCACGCCTCCGACGATCGCCGCCGCTGCGCCGACGGACCCGACCACGACCGCCGCGTCGTTCTCGTGACGTGCGCGAACGTTCAGCTCGCGATCGACCATCGTCGTCGAGCAACCCGTCGTCCGGCAATCGCGGCGGATCGCGGTGTCGTACGCCGCCATGTCGTCGGTCGCCTGCAGGCGCAGGAGGCCACCGACGCCCGCGACCGCGAGTCCCGCACCGAGCACCGACCACGGGACCGCCGCGTGCCACCGCCGGACCTCGACCGCGGCCTTCATCAGCGATACGGGCGCGATCGCGACGTCGGCGCGCTTACCGCCGAACACTTCCGCCGTGCGCGTCTCGGTCAGGAAGCCGCGCTTGCTACCGACGACGAAGTGGTCGCCTGGTTCGACGCGGATCGTCTGATCGAGTGGACAGCGTCCGAGCTCTCTTCCATCGACCCGGATCGCGACGTCGGGCTCGCGACAATGTACCGCGAGCACACCGATCTGATTCGCGAGCAGCTTCTGGAACTCGAGCGCCTGCTCGTACGTCGTGCCCGGTAGCGCCGCCTTGCCATACGCGAGGGCGTGCTCGAGATTATCGGCAGCTTCGAGCGGACGATCGAGCTGGATCAAGCAGCGCACGATGTCGAAGCGCAGCGCGGGGTGATCCCAGATCGCGAGTGCGGCGCGAAACCGTTCGAGCGCTTCGGGGTAACGATGTTCCACGAACAGGTCGGTCGCTTCATCGAGAACCTGCTTCGCCTGCGCGATCTGATTCTCGGTCACGCCGACCTTCCACGGCGCCTCGGGATCCGCGTGCAGCGAGGTCGACAACGCGAGCATCGCCAGCCAAACCAGCACGCCACGAGCCAACATGCCGAGGACGAGTAGCGCATCTCGCGAGCGATTGCTACGGCCAGCGCAGCAGCCGCGAAACACCTGTTTCAGGTCTGAAACACTCGAGGCGCGCGCGGCGCGGATCGATAAGCACTTGCGCATGGCGAGGCCGTTGCACTGGTCGCCCGCGCATGACCTGGCGATATCTGCTCGCAACGAGTCTTCTCGCGGCGTGTGTCGGTGGTGAATCGACGCTCGGCACCACAAGCGACAACGTCGACTCCACCGATCCAACCTGTTCGGGCTTCACACCGGCGCAGCTCCACACGGCGGCGATGGAGGTTTACAACAACCGGGTCTCGAACCCGCAGAGCTGCTTCGCCGACGCGACCTGCCCTTGTGGCTCGTATTGCAGCACGGACGCGGTCTGCGAGGTCGAGTGCGTGCCGAACGCGGCGGCCGGCGAGCCTACGTGTCCCGCCGGCAAGGCGTGCACGACGTCGGGCCGTTGCGCGGACGCGCCGACGGCGCCGCCGCCGCCGCTCGTGATGTCGATCGCGTTCGGAGCGCCCGCGACGTCGGCGAATACGACGACCGGCATGGTGTCGTTGCCGATCCAGGTGACGACGAGCGCGATCAACCTCGGCGCTCTCAGCGCCGCCCAAGCCGCGACCGTCCACTTCTCGATCCAGGAGTATCGCGAGCAGCAGCTCGGGCTGATCAGCAACCCGCCGCCGGTGTTTCCGCTGATCCAGTGCACGACCAACGGACCGCTCGTGCACGAGTGCGACCTCGCGGGCGGCTGGTCGTACAACGTGACCAGCAGCGCGATCACCTCGACGCCGCGCACCATCTACGTCCAGGTTCCGCAAACCGCGGTGTCGTTGCACTGGACGCTCGAGGCTCGCAGCGCGAATGCGAGTGGAACCTCGACCGAGGTGATCAGCGCGACGCCGGTCGTCACGCCGGCGACCGACCCCGGTCACTACAAGGGGACCCTGTCGTACGCGAACAGCGATCCGAACAGCGCGGCGATCTCGATCCCGGTCGAGGCGATCGTCACGGCGAGCTCGATCGTCGTCCTCGAGCCGACGAAGCTCGTCTTCGCAGACGGCCAGGTCGTGGTCCCACGCTCGACCACCACCGCCACGCAGCTCGGTTGGCTCGACGCGAGCGGCGCTCGCTACGACGTGGAGCTCGGCTATACCGATTCCGCGTACGACCCGACCCGCGGTCATCTCGATGCAAACCTCGAGGTCTCGAACGGCACCGGCGCACCGTCGACGAGCCTGACGCTCTCGCTCGACCGCAGCGGCAATGTGGATGCACCCGCCTGCCCGTGCGCGACCGGCAGCTACTGCAACACCCGCCTCGGCGCATGCTTGCCCGGAACCGCTCCCACAGACCAGTTCAGCGTGAATCCGGCGGCGTTTCAGCCGAGCTCGACGCTCGTCTCGGCAGGCGTCGCTGCGTGGACCTCACCGGTGACGACCGCCGCGGTTGCCTCGGGTGCGTTCTCTACCGACGCCCACACGCTGCTCCAGCAAGCGTATTGCTTCAATGCGGCGTTCGCTGCCCCCGGTCTTCTCGACGCGGCGACGACGACGCCGAATTCCGGCGACCTCAAGTGCGACTTCGGATGGACCGCGAGCGCGGCCGAGCAGACCTTCGCCTTCGAAGAAGCCGGCACCGACTACATCCCCGGAACCGGCAGTGGCGCGATGCAAGACATGCTCGACAGCTGCGCGGCGGACCTCGCTGCAGCGCCCACGGGCACGACGACGGCACAGCTGATGCCGACGAAGGCATGCGCGAGCCTCGGCCGATTTTACCTCGCGCTGTCCGCGGGAAGAGGAGCACCCGCGCCCGACATCGATCAACGCGTCGTGATGCAGATCCTCCGGCAGTGGCTCGGCGTGACCGCTTACGTCGCGCACACAGATGTCCAAGATCGCGACTACGACGACGCGCTGTCGATCACCGGTGCGCCTGCGTATCAACGGTTCGGCACGATGATCGACCAGGTGGACGCAAACCTGCGCGTCCTCCTCGATCCGAGCGTCAAGCCGCAGTTCGCGACAGGCGCCGCACTGCCGAGTGTGCTGGCGCAACCAGACTATCGCTTGCGCCCGCAACCGGTCGTGCGCTGGGCGTTCAACAACGCCGCGTCGCCCGGGCTCGACGCCGAGGGAGGCAATCCGTTGGTCATCACCGGGACCACGGCGTCGAGCGGAACGTTGTCCGCACAAGCCGCGAGCGCGCAGTGCTACAGCAAGAGCGCGGTAGCCGCCGGCGACCACCGGTACTCGATCGCGTTCGTCCTCGACTACAACCCGGCGCCCGGTTCTACCGCGACGGTGTTCTCGAAGGTGGCGTCCAACGGCGACGCGTTGAAGATCGACGCGACACCGAGCGTGACGACCGGCTGGATGACCCTCCGGATGTACGACTCCCACGGCAGGTCGGTAACGTTCTCGGGTGTGTCGAGCGGGCTCATCGCGATCGCGGTCGATGGCGGGACGTACAGCCTGTACTCGTCGCCGATGGGAACGACGAGCGTCATCGGGCCGAGCACCGGCACGACCGTGAATGGCGGTCCGGGCTGGGGCGCCGCCGGCACCGTCAGCCTCAATTGCACGCTCCCCTCGTACCCGGCCTCGTGCACCTCGTGGGACCTCAACACGCTTGGCGACGGCGGTGACTACACGACGGCCGCACCGTACGTCGTGTCGTCGGCGACGTACCGCTACACCTGCAAGGAGACCGTGTCGGGCGAGACCTGTACCGGCTCGCCGATGAGCTCCGCGACGTGCACGACCGCGGCGACGAATCTACGCCCGTCGATCATCACGCAGATCCAGAACACGCCGGTCAACCCGGTGTCGGCACCGCCGGCGGCTGCGCTGAATGCGGTGACCACGCGCGGCACGGTCACCACCGTCGACGAGGGATCCCAGAGCAACCCCAAGTGGACGCTGTTCTGGACCGATTGGCGCTGCGATACGACCGTGACCGGCTACATCAAGCCCAACACGCGCAACAAGCCGGTCTGCACTGGATCGATGCGGTCGACCTGGGACGAGGTCTCGGTGTGGAACCGGCCGTTGCAACGGTCCGAGTTCGCCGACATGGCCGCGCGTTACGTCGCGACGACGGCCGATACCGTACCACCGGTCGTTCAGTTTCCCGGCAGCGAGCAACCGACCGCGTTGCCGGTTCACATGGTCGAGGCGGCAGCTGCCGACCTCGAGCTCCTCACCGCGTACGCGAAGTCCGAGCAGGCTGCCGCCTACGGCGACTGTTCGCTTGGAGCTCACTCCCCTGCGATCGATCGCGTCGCTCGACGCAGCGGCCCGAACCTTCGTCTCGTGACCGTGCTCGAAGGCGAAGCCGACCATCTGGTCACGATCGCCGGCGGGGCTTCGGCGAGTTGGTACCCGCGCTATGCCGCAGCGAAGCAGCAACTTGCCGCGCGGCGCTCGCTCGCGGTCCAGGCCGTGCTCGAAACGACGGCCTGCAAGAACCCGCTCGGCATCACGGCGCAGGACATTCCGCTCTACGTCGGAGAGGACGTCGGCGTGAATGCGAAGTTCTTCGCGAGCTCGCACTACCTCGCCGACCAGGCGCAGAGCGAGATCAATACCGCGACCACGCTGCTCCAAACAGCACGCACCGCGTACACCAATCAACGCCAACAGTCGTATCAACTCGTCGAGGCATCGGCGGCGAAGCAAGAGCGCGTCGCGGATCTACGCGCCAACACCGAAACCCAGCTCGCGCACTACTGCGGCAGCGCGCAGGGCACGACCTCGCTGCTCGATGCACTCGAGCAGGGCACGATGACCGACAACAACTGCTTTGTCGATCGCGTGCTCCCGCAATGTGCGAGCTACGACTCGGCAACTCTCGAGAGCGTACCGGCCGAGTGTCTACGCGGCGAGCTGGGCAATCAGGTCCTCGCGATCAAGACCGCGGCGATCGTGATGACCAACGCCGACAACGCCATGCACAACGCGATCGCGCGATACGACGGCGACCTCGAGCACTGCGCGCAGGAGCAATACGCCTTCGACCAGGACGAGACGATCCTGAAGGACCACGACGCAGAGATGGAGCGACTACATGACGAACAGACGCAGGACGATCTCGTGCTCGGCCTCGTCAAGGCAGGGATGGACGCGGTAAATCCCTTCTCCAAAACACAGGGACCGGCTGTGTTCGCGGGCGTCATCGACACGCTCGGCGCGATCAAAGAGTGGAACGACGCCACCTTCGCGAGCATGGAGCAAGCGGAGCAGTCCTCGTACAACGAAGAGGTCCTGCACCGCAGCCACGAGGCGACGCTCGCGAACTGCTATCACGACGCCGACAACGAGAAGTACCAGATCGACAACGCGCGCGACCAAGTCCTGCTCGCGAAGCAGGAGCTCGAGAATACGACGCACCAGCTCTCGGTCGAGCTCGACACGGTCAGAGGAATCACGAACGTCGCACTGGGCGAGCTCGCCCAGTACGCCACGTTGGCCGGCTCGCCGCCGCAGCTCCACTTCTGGCTCGACCAGAGCATCTCCGACTATCACGGCCACCTCGAGGCAGCGCGTCGCTTGACGTACCTCGCGCTGCGCGCGCTCGAGTACGAAGCGCAGGTCTCGCTGAACCTCGACAACGCGACCCTCACCGCGGCGGTGCCGAGTGCGCTGCAGACCGTTCTGAACGACATCAAGACGGTCAACGCGCCGCTGGCAGGCCAACTCGGAGTCTCGATCAGCGACCAGACGGTCGTGCTCAGCCTGCGCGACGAGATCCTGAAGATTTCGCAGTCGACCGCGAACGTTCCCGGCGACGTGGCGCTCACGCCGGTCCAGCAGTTCCAGCGCTACCTGAAGTCAAACTCGGCGCTCTATCTCGACACCAACGGGAAGGTGATCGGTCGCGGTGTTCGCTTCGCGATCTCCCCCGACACCTGGAACACGACGATGTGCGACGAGCGGATCTGGCGGATCCAGCCGTCGCTCCAGATCGACAACCCGCCGAACCAGCACACGCTCGTCCTCTACCAGGACAACACGTTCGGTAGCCAGGACTGTCACGCTGCAGGCCCGGGCGTCGTCCTCGTCAGCCACGCCGATCCGTCGGGCAACTTGCTCCTCGACGACACGTTCGAGCTACCGACGTTGAGTCTCCCCCAGCCCTACGTCGCGTCGAACGTCGACGGTCCAACCGGCCTCGACCACACGACGCTCGCCGCACAACCGCAAAGCACGGTCGCGACGTTCGCCGGCCGCGGTCTCTACAGCAACTACGTCCTCTTGTTCCCCGAGCCGCTGTGGGCCGACGCCGACATCGCGAACGTGAAGGACGTGCTCCTCCGCTTCGACATCAGCGACGTCACGCACGCGCCCAATCTCTGAATCCAAGGATCCCTCATGCGCTCTACCCTCTTTCGAACATTCGCTGCGCTCGCGCTCCTCGCGCCCGCAGCACACGCCGCGCGACCAACCGCGGGCTCGGTCACGCCGGAGCGGCTGAAGCTGCCCTCCGGGCCTAGCTCGGTGCGCGGCCTCGCCGACGAGCCGACCGTCGATCCGCAGTACGCGCAGGTGAAGTACCAGGTACCGATCGAGGTGCCCGCGGGATACGGTGGTTTGACGCCATCGCTCGCCCTCACCTACGTCGGCGCACTCGGCAACGGTCCACTCGGCATCGGCTGGACGCTCGCGCAACCGGAGATCCGGCGCTCGACCCGGCTCGGCGTGCCGAAGTTCGACGACACCGACACGTTCGAGATCAGTGGACCGATTTCGGGTCGACTCGTACCGATCAGCACGAACGAGTTTCGGGTCGAAGGCATGGGCCAGACCGTGCGCGTGTTGCGCGTCAACGGCGGCTTCCAGGTCGACGATGGACGCGGCAATCACTACAACCTCGGCACCACCGCGGCGTCGCGTCAGGATCGCGACGCGACGAGTACGGTCGCGTGGCACCTCGAGGATCAAACGAACCTCATGGGCGAACACGTGCACTGCACGTATCTCCACGACGCCGGCCAGATCTATCTGACCGGCATGACGTGGGGTCCCGTGGGCGGCTTCGGCGTGACGTTCAGCTACGCGACCCGGCCCGACGTCGTGACGAGCTACCGCACGGGCTTTCGCGTCGACACGGCGCAGCGGCTCGCGGCGATCCACGTGATGGCATTCGGGACCGAGCGCCGCGCCTATCAACTCGGATACGACGCGACGTTCTCGGTCTCGCGGCTCTCCGGTGTGACCTCGACCGGCGTCGCGGGCAGCGGCGCGTGGCCCGCGCTGACGTTCACGTACGCGACGACGCAGGCTCCGGTGATCGAACCGATGCAAGGCGTCGGCAGCTGGCGGCTCAACTCGAACGGCACCACGCTCGTCGATCTCGATGGCGACGGCGCCGCGGATCTGTTGCAGCTCGCGAGCGGTGCGACCAGCTATCTGTCGAACCGCAACGGCGTGTTCGGCAACCTCCAGCCGATGACCGGCAACACGCAGGGCATCGCGGCAGTCCAGCTCCAGGATCTCGACGGCGATGGCCGCGCGGAGCTCCTGCAGGACACCGGCAGCGGCTGGGCGGTCTACAAGTTCTCGACGACGCAATGGATCTCGCAGAGCGCTTCACTGCCGAATGGCGTATGGCCTGGCTCTGTCGGCCTCGCGCTCAAGCAACCGACGACGACGCGGTTCGCCGATCTCAACGGCGATGGCCTCGTCGATGCGATCCAGTGGGACAACGACAACCTCAAGATCCACTTCGCGACCCGCACCGGCATCAACGCCGCGGTGAACGTCCCGAAGATCGCGGGCACCGTCGTGCCGACCGCGCTCGGCCGGTTCCAAGACGTCAACGGCGATGGCCTCGATGACTACCTCGTCGTCGCGCCGGATCGGCTCGATGTCTACATCGGCCATGGCGATGGCACGTTCGAGGCGGTGAACCACGTCGCGTGGCCGTTCGCCGGCACGATCTCGAATCCCGAGGATATCGAGCTCGGCGATCTCGATCGCGACGGCCTGATCGATCTGATGCGGATCGATCAGGGCAACGTGCGGTGGTTCCACGGCAACCCGAACGGCACGTTCTCGACGACACCGGTGGCGATCGCGAACCCCGAGACGCTTTCGGCCGCGGTGGTCGTCGCGATCGCCGACACGAACGGCAACGGCTCGCAGGACGTCGTGTGGTCGTCGACAAATGGCATGTGGCGCATGGACATGGCCGGCACGACCACGGCCGGTATGTTGAAGGAGGTCGACAACGGCCTCGGCATGGCGACGACGTTCACGTATCGCTCGTCGCACTCGCTCGAGGTCGACGACCTCGACGCGGGCCAGCCGTGGACGTCGACCATCCCGATCGCGATGCCGGTGATCACGCACGAGACGACTTCGCTCGGTGCCGGCGAGACGAGCCGTGACATCAGCTACCTCGCGCGCAACCCCTACTGGGATGCGGCCGAGCAACAGTTCGCCGGATTCCTCGGCACGACGGTGACGACCGCGGGCGCGACCGCCGCACAGACCGGATCGGTTCTGACGACCTACAACGCCGGCATCGGCGCGAATCGCGAGCTTCGCGGGAAGCCGATCAGCACGCAGATCAAGGATGGCACCGGCAAACGGCTTTCGATCACCGCGAACACGTGGTCGACGATGGTCGTCTCGGGTCTGCCCGACACGCCGCTGTTGCGCGCCGCGATCCTGACCGAGGCGCAGACCCAGCACGAGGAAGGCACGATCCGCCACACCGACACGACGTACACGTACGACGCGTTCGGCCGCCAGAACAAGAAGACCGACAACGGCCTCACCGACCTGACCGGCGACGAAGCCGTGACGCTCACGACGTATGCGGACGACGCGACGACGTGGGTCCGCGATCGGGTGTGCGAGGAGAAGGTCACCGACCTCGCGGGCAACGTCGCGAGCGATACCGAGTACATGTTCGGCGACAACCAGACACTCCAGTCGCTGTGCACGGTCGGCAAGGGCTGGCCGCGCGCGACCCAGAAGTGGCTCGCGAGCGGTGCGCGCTGGATCACGACCGAGAGCGCGACCTACGACGCCCACGGCAACGCGCTCACCAGCGTGAAGGCCGGGGTGACGCGGACGATGACGTACGACCCGAACGGCCTGTTCCCGCTCTCCGAGAAGATGACGGGCTCGCGCGCGCTCGTGTGGTCCGCGACCTGGGACAACGTGCTCGGCGTGATGACGTCGACCACCGATCCCGATGGCAACACACTCCACATCGGCTACGACAGCCTCGGTCGCGTCACGAGCTACGCGCTCGGCACGCAGCTGCCGCACGAGGTCATCGAATACGACTGGACCGATTCGTATCCGAAGACGACGACCTGGACGTTCGACGGTGCACTCGGCGCCGTGACCGCGAAGCCCGCGACCTGGACCGCCGGTAGTCACTGGCGTCAGAGCGTCGAGGTCGCGAACGGCCGCGGCGAAGCTCGCTACAGCGCGCTGCGCCTCGGCGATGCGCAGTGGATCATCTCGAGCTATCGCGAGCGCGATCCGAGCTCGCGCGTCGTGTTCGCGGGTCGCCCCGCCTTCTCGACGACGCTCGAGCTGGCTGCGCGCCCGGCCGCGATGGTCGGTGACTCGCTCGCCTACGATCCGGTCGGCCGGTTGATCACGCAGCGGATGGCGAACGGCCAGACCCGGACCTACACGTACGCCGCGTTCGATCGCACGGTCCAGGACGCGAACCTCGCGCCGGTCCACAGCCAGCTCGATGGCCAGGGCCGCCCGGTGTTGACCGAGCGGACGTCCGGCACGACGCACGAGATCGTGACCGCGAGCTACGACCCCGCGAACCGACTCGTTCAGATGGCGCTCGCGAACGGCGCGATCACCCGCGCATTCACGTACGACACGCTCGGCCGCCTCGTTAGCTCGAGCGATCCGGACCTCGGCGTCCGCACGCTCACGTGGGACGACGGCGACCGCCTCCTCAGCGAGCACAACGCCGCGGGCCAGACGATCGCGTACACGTACGACGCGCTCGGCCGGCTGGCCTCGCGCAACGCGGGCACGCTGTCGCGGTTCTACTACGACGCCGTACGCAGCGGTGGCAGTGGCTCGAACCTGTCGGGGCGGCTCGCGTGGATCCAAGAGCCGACCGGCACGCTGGATGTCGGTTACGACGCGCTCGGCCACCAGAACTACTCGCGTCACCAGATCGACACGCGCGCCTCGGCGGTCGCGACGAGCGTCGCGGCGTCGGGCCTCACGCTGTCGCGCACCTTCGACGACGGGCTCGAGCTCGACTACAGCTACGACCCGGCCGGCCGGCTCGTCGGGATCGGCGATATCTGGTCGCTGATCTCGCAGACCGCCGCGGGCGAAGTCCTCGACGAGCGTGCCGCGAACGGCGCCGAGACCACGTACCAGCGTGACTTACTCGGCCAGATCTCGCGTGTCACGCTGCGCGATAGCGCGCGCCACGTGATCTACGACGTGACGGGCACGCGCGACGCGGCGAACCACCTGACCGCACTGACCGATAGCGATGGCGTCGGTCTCGATCACACCGCGTCGTTCACGTACGACGCGTTCTCGCAGCTCACCGCCGCGACGATCGGCACGGGCGCGAACAGGTTCGCGTTCGGCTACCAGTACGACGTGCTCCACGACATGACGGCACGGACCCAGACCGGTCCGCGCACGCTCGGCCTGTTCGCTGGCACGTACCGCTACGGAGAGGCGAGCCACGGTCCGCGCCAGCTGACGTCGATCGTCGACGCGTCGAATGCGATCACGCACACGTTCAACTACGACGCCGCCGGCCGCGAGATCGCGGAAGACACGCGCGCGATGACGTACGACGCGGCGGACCGCCTGCTGACCGTCACGGGCCTCGGTGGAACGACCGGCAAGGAGGTCCACACGTACGGCGCAGATGGATCGCGCGTGAAGAGCGTCGGCAACGACGGCGCGATCACGTACTTCTTCGGCGATGGCGTGGTCGAGCGCAGCGGCGCGCGGGAGCACGACATTTCGATCGGCAACCGCGTGGTCGCGCGAGTCTCGATCCCGGCGAGCGCGAGCACGGGCACCGTGACCGTCCACGTCGTGGCGGCGGGTGGGTTCGGTGGCATCGCACTGGTCTTGATCGTGCTCCTCGGCCGTCGGCGCCGGCTGCCGCGCTGGGCCATCGCCGGCTCGGTCGCGATCGTGATCACCGCCTGTGCGTCGGGCCCCGGTTCGAAGCAGCAAGAGCTGCTCGCGACCGCAACGGTGACGTATGCGCACACCGGCTTTGGCGCTGGACCGATCCTGTTCACCGACGCGACCGGGCACCTCGTCGAGGAGCATCGCTTCGAACCGTTCGGTGTCGTGATCGACGCGACGAATCTGGCGACCTACGACCTGAGCGAGCTCGGCAAGCGCGTCGACGTGACGACCAAATGGTCCGATCACGGCGCGCGTTGGGTGCAGCCAGAGATCGCGCGCTGGACGAGCACGGATCCGCCGGTCGAGGCACCTGACGCGAAGTTCATGGAGGTGCCGTGGAAGCTGCATCCGTATCAGTACGTCGATCAAGATCCAGTCACGTTCTGGGATCCCGATGGACGCAATGATCAATGCACGGGAGATGACGACGACATCGACGAGGCATCGGTCCAGCCGCAGCCTGGCCCGTTCTTCAAGGGGAGCATGACGGATGACCAGCTCTCGGTTGGCGAGGGGATGCAGAACAGCAAGGTGTATCCCGGAGTCACCGCAAAGGTGATCTACGGGGACGTCACGATCCGGAAAGACGCGATCCTCGCGCAAGCGGGTGTCATCTCCCTCGAAGCGGCTCCTGGCTCGATCGGTGGGTTCCTGGGCTTCGATCTGAGTCTGCTGACTGCAAAGCTCGAAGTCGTCGCCACGCAGACTCACATGGAAGCGATGGGCGGGTACGAGCTCTTCAGTGCGGTCGGCACGGTCGGCACCCCGACCAAGAACTTCAGCGTGGGAGTTGGCGAGGGCACGATGACTGGATTCAAGTACAAGCGCGTTCAAGACAAGAATGGCAACGTCGGCCACAGCGTGACCGTCAAGGCGATGGATCTGACGCTCGGCGTCACTCTCCCCGACGCGTCGCCGGCCGATCTAATGCAGTTCGTCGCCAACCCGATGGACGCGATCTTCAGTAACGCCCTTCCGTGGTGACGCTTCACTGACCACGCCGAGACGCGCGACGAGCGCGTGATCGCCGCGAAGGTCCTCGGAGCCCCAGACGCCGAGGGCCTTTGCCAATTCACTCGGCTTTGCCGATCCTTCAGCGGTCGCGCGGACGCGGACGCGGAACAGTGCCGGCGCCGCCGGCCAGTCGAGTGCGCCACACAGCTTCGCCGCCGCTTCGTCGGCGATCACCGAGACCTCGGTGACCAACGCCCGCACGTCGACATCGCGTGCGGGCTTCTTGCTTTCCGCGCTCTTGCCGCGCGATACGAGCACTTCGCTCTTCGCGAGGAACGCCGCCGCGAGCCGCTCGAGCCGCGCCGCATCGTGCGCCATGCCGTCGGCCGCGGGCCGGATCAGCACGTCGACCGCGTTGATCAACTTACCGAGGCCCTCGTCCCACGCCAGCTTCGCGAGCACGTGACCCGCGAGCCGGACGATCGTGCACGTCTCGATCTCGAGGCCGGGCGGGCACACCGCGGCGATCCGCTCGCGGACTTCTTCGGCCGACAGCTCGATGCGCGTCTCGTCGTCCGCGATCTCCCACGTCCGCTTGCCGGGGACCGTGTGCTCGAGATCGACGTCCATCAATTCGCCGAGCGACGGCACGCCGAGGCCGAGCGCGGGCCCGAACACGAGGCGGGGCTTCGGCGAGAACCCGCGGGTCATCGCGAGCGGGAGATCCGCGCGGCGCAGTGTCCGCGCGATCAGCCGCACGAGATCGAGGTGACCGAGGAACGCGGCGCGTCCGATCTTCGCGAACCGGATCCGGTACGTCGAGTACGCGTTGCCAGCGCCGTGATGGCCGTTGAGCCGCACGCGCTCCGCGCGATCGGTCTCGCGGTTACGGCCCTGCTCTGCCGGCGATCCACCACCGCGCTCGCTGACGTCGATCAGCTCACCGCCCGCATCGACGGCGACACCGCGCGACGCTGGCCGCTCGGTCGCACCGAGCACGCGCAATGCGACCAACCGATCGGTGCGCATCTTCGACAGATCGCACGCGACGCCGCAGTCGTAACAAACCAGCTTGCGCTTGTCGGGCTCGGCATCGGCGAGGTTCGTGTGGTGGATCAGCGTGCCCGCGACCTTGCCGCACGGCGGCGACGCGCGCCCCTTGAGCGCCTTGCGATACTCGCCGAGCAAGAAGCCATCTTCGAGACCGACATCGATGTGATCCCACGGCAGCCGCGCCGTCACGGGCCGCGTGCCGAGGTACGCGTCGGCATCGACGCCGTGCTCGGCGAGCGCGACGCTCCAGCGCTCGAGATCGAAGCACTCGTCCCAGCCGTCGAACCGCGCGCCGGCACGCCACACGGCCTCGATCACGGGTGCGAGGCGGCGATCGCCGCGCGCGAGCAGGCCCTCGACGAACGAGATGCCGCTGTGGTGGTGCTTGAGGCGCAGCGACCGATCGGCGCGCGCGGTGTGGCGGAGGATCGATTGCTTGCGCTCGATCTCGGCGAACGAGTCCTGCGCGGCCCACTGGAGCGGCGTGTGCGGCTTCGGCACGTGCGAGCTGACGCTGACCGTGACCTCGGCGCGCTGGCCGACGAGCTGGCGCCCGATCTTCAGCATCCGCAGGCCGGTCTCGACGATGCCGCGGACGTCGTCGTCCTCCTCGGTCGGCAGGCCGATCATGAAGTACAGCTTCAGGCGGTGCCAGCCGCGCGAGAACACGCGGCGCGAGCTCTCCTCGATGTGCGCCTCGGTGACGTTCTTGTTGACGACGTCGCGCATCTTCTGCGTGCCGGCTTCGGGCGCGAACGTGAGGCCGCTGATCCGGGTGAGCGCGAGCTCGTCGAGCAGGTCTTCGTTGAGGCCGTACGCGCGGAGCGACGCGACCGACATCGACACGCCGCGCTTGCGCAGCTCGGCGGCGAGGCTCTTGACGAGCGGCGTGATGCTCGAGAAGTCGGCCGTCGACAGACACGTCAGGCCGGTCTCGTCGTAGCCGGCGTTGTCGACGCCATCGAGCAGCGACTTCGCGATCGACTCGGGCGAGCGCTCGCGGACCGGGCGATAGATCATGCCAGCCTGGCAGAACCGACAGCCCTCGGTGCAGCCGCGCGCGATCTCGACGGACGCGCGCTCGAACACGGCCTCGGCGTACGGCACCGGCGAGTCGCTCGGGAACGGATAGTCGTCGAGGTTGCGGACCATCGCGCGATCGATCCGCGCGGGCGCTCGCGGATCGCGCGGCGCGCCGACGACGGTCATCCCGGTCTGGTCGTCGACGACGGTGTCGTAGAGCGCGGGGACGTAGAGCGGAAACTTCGCGGCGAGCTCCGCGAGTGCATCGAGCCGCGTGCGTGTGCCGGCGCGCAGCTCTGCGCGAAGCGCGGCCCACGCGAGCACGAGCGGCGCGAGCATCTCTTCGGCCTCGCCGACGAACGCGGCATCGATGAACGGCGCGATCGCCTCGGGATGCGAAGCGACCGGCCCACCGACCAGGACGAGCGTCGCGTCGTTCGTGCGATCGGCGGCGCGCAGCGGGATGCCGCCGAGGTCGAGCAGCGTCAGCACGTTCGTGAACGTCAGCTCGTACTGGAGCGAGATGCCGAGCACGTCGAACTCGTGGAGCGGGCGCTGCGACTCGAGCGAGACCAGCGGCAGATCGCGCGCGCGGAGCTCGGCTTCCATGTCGAGCCACGGTGCGAACGCGCGCTCGCACGCGATCCGCGGATCCTTGTTCAGGAGCGAATAGAGGATCTTCGTCCCGAGATGCGACATCCCGATGTCGTAGACATCCGGAAACCCGAGGCACACGCGTGCATCCGCGCAGTCCTTGACGACCGACTGATACTCGCCGCCGAGATAGCGCGCGGGCTTCGCGACGCGATCGATGAAATCGGCATAGAGGTGGCGCATGGTGGGCCCCCGTAGCTACCACATCAGGTCAGTGGACGCAGACCTTACCGATGCTGTCGGGGGGCTCGGCACCGCCCCACCAGTTGGTCGCTCCGTTGTAGTCGCAGCTGTAGTTCTGGCCGATGTTGATGCGGATGTCGTAGACGCCCGGCGTCGTCGGCGCGTTGAACGAATTCGTGTTGACCGAGCCCTGGCGCCCGCCCTGCGCCGGGACGTCGTTGTCGAAGATGCAGCCGGCGCGACGGCCGGTCGGGTGCCACCCGATCTCGAGCTGGTCGACGCAGTCCGCACATGCGGTGTCGGTCGCGCTGTAGTCGAGCTGGATCTTCACGGTCGCGCCCGGCGACGCGACCGCGAGCGTGCCGGCGCCGCCGAGGACGATGTTCGTGAGCTTGAAGTCGGTATGCCCGCCGTTGTCGGTGAGCTCGAGGTGGTTTGCAGGCGCCGTCGGCTTCGCGCCGCACGGCCAGTCGTCGGCGGCGTTGCACACGCCGTCGTGGTCGTCGTCGGCGCACGGCGCATCCATGACCACGTTCGCTCCCGCATCGATGACCACGTGTCCATCGAGCCCCGCGTCGTGCGTACCACCCGGCGCATCACCCGGCTGAGACGTGCTCGAACTCGGCGCAAACGTGCAGTTTGTAAGAACTGCAACGCTGAGTGCCATTACTACGCGCACCTCTCGAAGCTACACCTGCGGTAGGGTCGCTGCCTATGCTCAAGCTCGCGCTGGCCGCCCTGCTCTTTGCCGCGTGCTCCAAGGCCGCGACAGAACCCGCGAAGTCGCCCGCCAAAGACCCGCCGGCAAAAGCCGTCGAGCCGATGAAGGGTCCGACTGCAGAGATGTTCGATCCCGCGAAGCTGCCGGCGGCTGGTACCGCGCCGACGCCTGTCGCCGTCACCAAGGAGCAAGACTCGATGTGGAACGTCCCGCTGAAGACCCTGAAGGGCGAGCCGACGACGCTCGCCGCCTACAAGGGCAAGGCCCTGATGCTCGTCAATGTCGCCTCGCAGTGCGGCAACACCCCGCAGTACGCGACGCTCGAAGCGCTGCAGAAGAAGTACGAAGCGAAGGGCTTCACCGTGATCGGCTTCCCCTGCAACCAGTTCGGTGGTCAGGAGCCGGGCACGAGCGAAGAAATCTCGACGTTCTGCGCGACGAACTACGGGATCACGTTCCCGATCATGGAGAAGATCGAGGTCAACGGACCGAACCGCAACGACGTCTACAAGGCGCTCACGCCGATCAAGGGCGACGGCCGCGAGGGCGACATCCAATGGAACTTCGAGAAGTTCGTGGTCAGCGCGGACGGAACGAAGATCACGCGGTTCTCGCCGCGCACGAAGCCAGATGATCCGGCCGTGATCGCGGCGGTCGAAGCGTCGCTGCCTAAGTCGTGACCTGAACGTCCGCGAGCACGCCATAGTGATCGCTCGCGCACACACCGTCCTCGCGCTCGACGAGGACGACCTCGCTGCGTAGCACCGTGCCGCGGCCGTCCTTCTTGCGACTGGTCGCGAAGACGTAGTCGATCCGGCGATCGATATCGAGCGAGCGCAACGGGCGCGTCAGCTCGTTCTCACTCGACCACGTGATGCCTTGCGCGGGGCCATCGCCCGGTTCGGCCTCGCGATGGAGCCGGAGCCACGCGTCTTGGAAGTGCGTGCGCCGGCCGCCGAGCGTCGTCAGCCCGCGCAGGAACCGGATCTCGTCGGAGTCCGGCGTCGCGTTGAAGTCGCCGCACAAGAGCTGCGGTGGATCGGTGTTGCCGCGCCGCTCGCGGATCTTCGCGTCGATCGCGAGGACCTGCGCTTCGCGCGACAGGCCGTCGTCGAGCCGATAGTTGAGATGCGTCGTGTGGATCCAGATCGGGCCACCGCGGGTCTCGACATGCGCCGACAACAGGATCCGCGCGTCGTCGAGCGCGTGGTGGGTCGGCAACCGCAAGACCTCGTATGCGTGGGCCGGCGCGCGTGTGATGATCGCGAGCCCTTCTTCGCCCGCCTGTGCCATGCCCCGCTCGCCCGCAGTCCACGCGCACGCTCGCTCGTAATGCGCGCGCATACCGAGGGCACTCGCGATCGCGTGCGCAGTCGTCGCGTCGCCGTGCGGCTTGACCTCTTGCAAGCACACGACATCCGGCGCGAGCGCGTGGAGCTGACGGATCGCGAGCTCCAACCGGCGCTCGAGCGGCGCCTCGCAACCCCAGAAGTTGAGCGTGACGAGCCGGATCACGGGTGAACGCAGACAATACCGACGGTGAGGTGGTCGTCGGGCGTGCCGCCCGTCCAACTATTGCCGCCGCACTGTTGCGCCTTGTTCGGCTGGGTCAGGATCTTGTAGGTGCCAGCGGTCGCGAGCGTGAGGTTCATGTTCTCGTTGCCGGCGCCGGTGCCGAGCTGGAACACGCCGACCTGCTGGCCCTGGACCTGAACGCTATCGCCGCAGCCTTGCTTGCCGGCGTCGGTACCGAGCTCGAGCTGGACCTGGCAGGTCTGGTTGTCGCCACACCCAACCGTGACCTGGTAGTCGAACGTCACGTTGAACTGCTGGTTCGGATGGACGACGAGCAGCGTCGAGTGCTGGTTGTTCAGCTCGACGTTGTTGTCGGTCATCGAGAAGCCGAGCGTGATGACGTTGAAGTTGGCAGGTGGATTCGGCTTCGCCCCGCACGGCCAGTCGTCGACGCTGTCGCAGATCCCATCTCCATCGCTGTCTGGGCACGCCGAGCCCGAGCCCGAACCAGATCCCGAGCCCGAGCCCGAGCCCGAGCCGGATCCGGATCCGGATCCGGATCCGGATCCCGATCCACCGCCCGCGGCATCGCTGGTGGCGCCATTCGTCCCGTTTGCCGGTGCGAAGGTGCAAGCCGCCACCACGCCCGAAAAGACGACGAACATACGCCTCATCAGGCGACTACTTTATCATCCTCGGAAGATACAGCGGGATGATTCGGTCTCGGCGACGACGACCTCGACCAACCCTTGCAGCGTCGGCTGTAACCGTTGCCACCACCACACCGCGAGCAGCTCGCTCGTCGGGTTCGCGAGGCCATCGACCTCGTTGAGGATCTGGTGATCGAGCAGCTTCACGAGCGGCTGCGCGTGCACGTCGATCGCGGCGAAGTCCATCACCCAACCGTTCGCGTCGATCTCGCCTTCGATCGCGATCTGGATCTCGTAGCTATGGCCGTGCATGCGCGCGCACTTATGCCCCGGCGGCACCTTTGGAAGAAAATGGGCCGCCTCGAACCGATACGTCCGCTCGAGTCGAGTACGCACGCGCGGTTTGTATCACATCGTTATAGAGTCGCCCGCATGAGGGCTCTTTGGATGTGCTGCGCCGTCGCGGCGTGCGGTGGAGGTAACCATGCGGCTCCCGACGCGGCCCTGCCCGCCTGGGACCGCACGCTCCCCCCGGCCTCGGTGATGGGCAGCTGGCGCGGCCTCGTCCCGGCGCGCGGCATCGTCCATCTCCACTCGCCGTACTCGCACGACGCTTGCGACAACATGCCGAGAGCGGCGAACGGCGCGGTCAACGAGCCGTGCCTGCAGGATCTCCGCGCCGGTCTCTGCACCGATCAGATCGACTTCGCGGATCTCACCGATCACGACGCGTCGATGGCCGACGAAGATTTCCCGACGCTGTTCTCGATGCGCGGTAACGACACCGCCGTGATGGACACCGATGGCAATCAGATCGCGTCGCGGATGACGTGCCCCGACGGTCACGTCGTGACGTTCACGGTCGGCGGCGAGAACGATCTGATGCCCGTCATGCTGCATCACCATCCGGCGGCAGCGACCGTGCAAGCGCGCCACGATCTCTACAACGCCGTCGATCCCGCGGCGGTGCAGGCGTTCCGCGACGCCGGCGGCCTGACCTGGATCGCGCACACCGAGCAGCACGACATCGATCATCTGCGCACGCTGCTGCCCGACGGCATCGAGGTCTACAACCTCCACGCGAACATCGATCCGAACATCCGGCCGATGTACCTCGGCCTCTCGGCGAGCGGCGCGATCGACGCGGCGGTGCAGTTCGCCGATACGCAGCCGGGCCATCCCGAGCCCGACCTCGCGCTGTTGTCGTTCATCTCGCCGAGCACGCCCGCGATCACGCGGTGGGAACAGCTGCTCGCCGACGGTCACCATATTCCAGTCACCGCCGGCAGCGATGCACACGAGAACGCGCTGCCGATCATGATGGCCGACGGCGAGCGCGGCGATTCGTACCGCCGCGTGCTGCGCTGGTTCGGCAATATCGCGCTCGTTCACGACACCGGCGACGTCGGCCAGATCGAAGCGGCGATGAAGGCCGGCCAGATGTTCGCGGTGTTCGAGATGATGGGCACGCCGATCGGGTTCGACGTCCACGCCGGGCCGCCCGGTGGCGAGGTCGAGCTCGGCGGCACGGCAACGATCGGCACGATGCTGCAGGTCACACTGCCGACGGTGCGCGACCTCGACCCGAGTTTGCCGAAGCCCGAGATCCGCGCGAACGTGTTCCTCGTGACCGCGAGTGGCTCGACGATGATCGCGACGTCGACGGATCCGACGCTGTCGGTGCCTCTCACGACGGCGGGGGCGTATCGGGTCGACATCACGATCGTCCCACATCACCTCGGCCCGTATCTCGGCGACCTCGGCACCGGCTATGCAGATGTCGAGCTGCCGTGGATCTATGCCAATCCGATATACGTGGAATGAGCTACCGTAGAGCCATGAGCGCGCTGCGACTGTGGCCATTGGTTCTCGGTCTGGTGGGCGGCTGCTTCACAGAACAGACGGGGCCCAGCGGTGGTGGCGGCTACGGTGGTGGCGATGGCTGGGGCACCGGCACGGGTGGCACGGGCGGCCCGATCAGCTCCGGCTGTAGCGCCGATGCGGACTGTGGGACCGGCAACGTGTGCGCGCGCGATGGCGAGTGCCTCGCCTCTTCGGCGGTGCAGATCATCCACGTGACGTGGACGATCAACGGCCAACCCGCGGGTGTCGCGTCGTGTTCGGCGAACCCCAACCTCGACATCACGTTCGTTGGCGACCGCGGAGACGGCCAAGATCAGTTCGGCTTTGCCCCGGTCCCGTGCATGGAGGGCAAGTTCACCGTCGACAAGATGCCGAAGCGCTACACGACGGTCGCGCTCGAGCCAGATTGCCTCTGCAAGGCCGCCGCCTCGACCGTGTTCGACAGCACGGGCTCGGCCACGCTCGATCTGTCATTCTAGATGTCGTGCGGTTGCTCGCGCTGCTCCTGTTGATCCCGGCGTGCCCACAGGGCACCGGAAACGGCTACTGCGAGCAAGATACCGACTGCAGCGGCGGTCAGATCTGCGCGCGCGACATGGAGTGCATCGCACCAGGCGACACGCGCGGCGTGAAGACGACGTGGACGATCGGCGGGCAAGCCGCGGACGCGACGACCTGCGCCACGATGCCGAATTTCTATATCAACTTCTATGGTGCCGATCCGCAGGACGCCTTCGGCTTCGCACCGGTGCCATGCATGCAAGGCCAATTCTTCATCGACAAGCTGCCGACGCGCTTCGATCAAGTCGAGCTCGGCTCCGATGGACACTTCGACTTGGTGCGTCGTGTCGATGCTTCGGGCATGGCGGCGTTCGATCTGTCGCCGTAACCATTTGCCCCTACAGGGTGGCGCCGGTAGGGTCGGCGCGTGGCGACCGCCAGCGTTTCAACTCCCGATCCTTCCAAGCGAGTCGAGGAAGACGATCCGTCGATCCTCGAGACCACCGTTGCGGAGCTAGCCCCGCTCTACCGCCAGATGCTCGCGATCCGGCGGATGGAAGAAGCGGCGGCCAAGGCTTATTCGCAGGGCAAGATCGGCGGATTCCTTCACCTCATCATCGGCCAGGAGGCCGTGTGCGTCGGCGCGATCGCCGCGATCGCGAAAGAGGACTACGTCGTCGCGACGTACCGCGAGCACGGCCATGCGTACGCGAAGGGCGTCGCGGCGCGGCCGATCCTCGCCGAGCTCTACGGCAAGAAGACCGGCCTCGTGAAGGGGCTCGGCGGCTCGATGCACCTGTTCGACAAGGACACCAACTTCCTCGGCGGCTACGGCATCGTCGGCGGTCACGTACCGATCGCGGCCGGCGCGGCGTTCGCGTCGAAGTATCGCAACGACGGCCGGGTCACGCTGTGCTTCTTCGGCGAGGGCGCGTCGACGATCGGCGGGTTCGCCGAGGGTCTCGCGCTCGCGGCACTGTGGAAGCTGCCGGTCGTGCTGATCTGCGAGAACAACCAGTACTCGATGGGTACGCCGACCTACCGGTCGCTCGCGGTCGAAGACGTCTCGCTCCGCGCGCTCGCCCACGGCATGGCGCGCGATCGGTTCGATGGCGACGACGTGATCAAGGTGAAGCGCCGCGTGGCCGAAGCGGTCGAGCGCGCGCGGACGACGGGCGAACCGACGCTCGTCGAGGTCGTGACGTATCGGTTCCGCGGTCACTCGATGAGCGACCCGGGCCTCTATCGGACCAAGGACGAGGTCGAGGAGTGGAAGCGGCGCGATCCGCTGAACCGCTCGCGCGCGCGCCTGCTCGAGCTCGGCATGGCCGAGGACAAGATCGGCGAGCTCGAGGCCGACGTGAAGGCAGAGATCGAGGACGCGGTGAAGTTCAGCGAGGACAGCCCGCAGGCCGACGAGTACATGAAGTACGTGGTGAAGGAGTAACCGTGGCAGTCATCAGTTACCGCGAAGCGCTGAATCAGGCGATGCGCGAAGAGATGGAGCGCGACGCGAACGTGTTCGTGATGGGCGAAGAAGTCGGCCATTACAACGGCGCGTACAAGGTCACCCAGGGCATGTTGCAGCGGTTCTCCGAGCGCCGCGTGATCGACGCGCCGATCGCGGAGATGGGCTTCGCCGGCATCGGCGTCGGCGCCGCGATGGTCGGCCTCCGGCCGATCGTCGAGTTCATGACGTTCAACTTCTCGCTCGTCGCGATCGATCAGATCGTCAACAACGCCGCGAAGATCTATCAGATGAGCGGCGGGCAATATCACGTGCCGATCGTGTTCCGCGGCCCCGGTGGTCCGGCGGTCCAGGTCAGCTCGCAGCACAGCCAGTCGCTCGAGAGCTTCTACGCGCACGTACCGGGCCTCAAGGTCGTGATGCCGTCGACTGCATTCGATGCGAAGGGCCTGTTGAAGACCGCGATCCGCGACGACAACCCGGTCGTGTTCATCGAGGGCGAGACGCTCTACAACACGACGTGGGAAGTGCCCGAGGGTACCGAAGAGCACTTGATCCCGATCGGCGTCGCCGACGTGAAGCGCGAGGGCAAGGACGTCACGCTGATCGCGTGGAGCAAGATGGTGTGGACCTGCCTCGACGCCGCGAAGGCGCTCGCCGAGGAAGGCATCGAGTGCGAGGTCGTCGATCCTCGCACGCTGCGCCCGCTCGACGTCGACACGCTCGCGACCTCGGTCCAGAAGACCGGGCGCTGCGTGATCGTCGAGGTCGGTTGGCCCGTCGCCGGTTACGGCGCGGAGGTCGCATACCAGATCCAGAAGCGCTGCATGGATGCGCTCGACGCCCCGATCGAGCGCGTCACGAGCGACGACGTGCCGATGCCGTACGCGAAGAATCTCGAAGACGAAGTGCAACCGCAGGTGAAGGACGTCGTGGCTGCCGTTCGCCGCGTTCTCTATTTGGACTGAATCACCATGGCGCAAATTCTCGGACTGCCGAAGCTCTCGCCGACGATGGAAGAAGGTGTCCTCGTTCGGTGGACGAAGAAAGAAGGCGACAAGGTGTCGCCGGGAGACCTGATCGCCGAAGTCGAGACCGACAAGGCGAACATGGACTTCAACATCGAGGACGAAGGCGTCCTTCTGAAGTTCCTCGTCCAGGCGGGCGAGACGGTCAAGCTCGGTGCGCCGGTAGCGATCATCGGCAAGGCCGGTGAGGACACCAGCGCGCTCGAAGCGCAGGCGAAGTCCGGTGGCGCTGCGCCCGCGGCGAAGGCCGAGCCAAAGCAGGAAGCGAAGCCTGCGCCGAAGGCCGAAGCGAAGCCCGCTGCGAAACCCGAACCGAAGGCCGAGGCGAAGCCCGCGCCGAAGGCCGAGCCCAAGCCCGCGCCGAAGGCCGCATCTGGAAACGGCGCGCCGGGCAAGCTGCTCGCATCGCCGCTCGCGAAGTCGATGGCGATCGAGCTCGGCATCGACCTGCGCACCGTGACCGGCACCGGTCCCGGTGGCCGGATCGTCGAGCGCGACGTCAAGGCCGCCGCCGATGGCGGTGCAGCGAAGCAGCCGGAGGCCGACGAAGAACCGACGCAGCCGACCGAGGTGAAGGCCGAGACTGCGATCGCCGTCCGCGCGCCGCGCCGCGAGGATCACGACGGCGATTTCGAGGACGTCGCGACCTCGAACATGCGAAAGCGGATCGCGCAGCGCCTGACCGAGGCGTCGCGCGACATCCCGCAGTTCTATCTGATGCGCTCTCTCGACGTGGCGCCGCTGCTCGGCTTCCGCGAGCGGTTGAACACGCTGCTCGGCGACAAGGGCAAGGTCTCGGTCAACGACCTCGTGATCAAGGCCGTCGCCCTCGCCCTCCGGCGCGTGCCCGAGTGCAACGCGAGCTGGGAAGGCGACGCGATCCGCCGTTATCACCGCGTCCACATCGGCGTCGCCGTCGCGATCGAAGACGGGCTTGTCACGCCGGTCGTCCGCGATGCCGATCAGAAGGGCATCGGCTCGATCGCCGCGGAGGTCCGCGACCTCGCCGACCGCGCGAAGAAGCGCCAGCTCAAGGGTCCGGAGATCACCGGCTCGACGTTCACGGTGTCGAACCTCGGCATGTTCGGGATCGAGCGATTCACCGCGATCCTGAATCCGCCCGAGGCCGGCATCCTCGCGATCGGCGGCACGCTCGACGTTCCCGTCGTCCAGAACGGCCAGGTCGTCGCCGGCAAGCGGATGACAGTGACGATGACCTGCGATCACCGCGTGATCGACGGTGCGCTCGGCGCGAAGTGGCTCGCCGCGTTCGCCGAGCTCCTCGAGCATCCCGAGTCGTTGGCGCTATGAGCGAGGCCTACGATGTCGTGGTCATCGGGTCCGGCCCCGGTGGCTATGTCGCCGCGATCCGCTGTGCCCAGCTCGGCCTCAAGACCGCGTGCATCGAACGCGCGGAGCTCGGTGGCATCTGCCTGAACTGGGGCTGCATCCCGACGAAGGCGCTGTTGAAGACGGCAGAGGTTCTCGAGCACGCGCATCGCGCGAAGGAGTTCGGGATCCTCGTCGACAACGTTCGCGTCGACTTCCCGGCGGTGATCAAGCGTTCGCGCGATATCTCCGAGAAGATCTCGAAGGGCGTCGGCTTCTTGTTCAAGAAGAACAAGATCGACTCGATCGCCGGCACGGCGAAACTGCTGCCTCGCGCGGGCGCGTGGAAGCCGCACCAGATCGAAGTCGTGAAGGACAACGCGAAGCAGGTCGTCGAGACCAAGCACGTGATCCTCGCGACCGGCGCGCGCGCACGCTCGCTGCCCGGCATCACGATCGATGGCGAGCGGATCATCGAGTACCGCAAGGCGATGACCCTGCCCTCGCAGCCGAAGTCGCTCGTCGTGCTCGGCGCCGGCGCGATCGGCGTCGAGTTCGCGTCGTTCTATCGCTCGCTCGGGGTCGAGGTCACGATCGTCGAGTTCCTGCCGCGGCTCGTGCCGAACGAGGACGCCGAGGTCTCGAAGGAGCTCGCGCGCGCGTTCGACAAGCGCGGGATCAAGGCGCTCGTCGGTCACAAGGTGACCAGCGCCGACAAGACCGGCACCGGCGTGAAGATCGCGATCGAGCCGGCGAATGGCGGCGACAAGCAGACGCTCGAAGCCGACATCCTGTTGGTGGCCGTCGGCGTCCAGGCCAACACCGAGAATCTCGGACTCGAGGCGCACGGCATCCAGCTCGATCGCGGCTTCATCAAGACCGACGCCGAGAACAAGTGCGGCGACGGCCTGTGGGCGATCGGCGACGTGATCGGCCGCGGCCTCGCCCACGTTGCCTCGGCCGAAGGCGTGTTCGTCGCCGAGAAGATCGCGAACGTCCACGCCGAGCCGGTTCGCTACGACGCGATCCCCGCGTGCACGTACTGCTACCCGGAGATCGCCTCCGTCGGCCTGACCGAGGACAAGGCGAAGGCGCAGAACATCCCGATCAAGGTCGGGCGATTCCCGTTCCGCGCGCTCGCTCGCGCCACTGCGTCAGGCGAGCCGAACGGTTTCATCAAGGTCGTGTGGCACGGCGAGACCGGCGCGCTCGTCGGCGCGCATCTGATCGGCCCCGCAGTGACGGACCTGATCGCGGAGCTCACGCTCGCGAAGACGACCGAGGTCAACGCGGAGTCGCTGATCTACACGATCCACGCGCACCCGACGTTCGCAGAAGCGATCAAGGGCGCCTCGGAAGAAGCCGTAGGCCACGCGATCGATCTGTAGGGCGCACGTGCTCGCTGTGGTCGAACCGCGCGCGTGGTCGGTTGTAAGTCTCGCGTGATCTCACTCGGATCCGGCGATGTGATGCGTGGCATGTGTGTTGAACAAACACAGAAGCATGCTGCACGCTCGAACTCTGTCCCGTTCCATCTCGCAATGGATCGAGCCCCAGGTCAAACGTGTCGTCGCGGCGATCTCGTCGTGCGAATGTTGCGGCGCGGTCGCGTTCGGACGCCTGTGTACGGACTGCCGTGACAAGGCCATGCCGCACCTCGCGAACGATCCGTACGACATCGTCGGCGGTGAAGGCGGCGGTTGGTCGTAGCTATTTGATCTTCTGCAGGCACTCGCCGAGGCGACCGCCGATCGCCTCGAGCCGCTTCGCTTGTTCTTCGGTCGGCTTGGGGTCGGGCTGTTTCGCCTGTTCGTTGCCCCACGCGGTCATCTGGTCGGAGACCTTCTGGACGCAGTCCTTCGTCGTGCACTTGCACATGTCGTCGGCGAAAGCGTTGAACTTGGTGAGGATGGCTTCGGCCGCGGCCGACTCCGGCGGCGCCGCGGCGTCGGCGGGCGGTGGAGGCGGAGGCGGTGCAGCGGGCGCTGGAGCAGGCGTGCTGCCGCCACAGGCGGCAAACACCATCGCGATCAGAATGCTTCTCATCGCGGCTATGGTATCCAACATCCGATGTCCGAACGGCTGCATCTGCCCGTGGTGGAGGCCCAGGCTGCGGAACCGCTCCGCCGCCACCCCGCGTGGATCAAGGCGACGCTGCCGACCAAGCCGGCGTTCTTCGAGCTCCGCGGGATGGTCAAAGAGCTGAACCTCCACACCGTCTGCGAGAGCGCGAGCTGCCCCAACATCGGCGAGTGCTGGACCCGCAAGGCGCTGACGATCATGATCCTCGGCGACATCTGCACCCGGTCGTGCCGGTTCTGCGATGTCACGACCGGTCGGCCGCTGCCCGCGGATCCCGACGAGCCACGCCGGGTCGCCGAGATGCTGTCGCGCCTCGGCCTCGAGCACACCGTGATCACGTGCGTCGATCGCGATGACCTCGTCGACTTCGGTGCGAACCACTGGGCCGAGACGATCCGTCGCGTGAAGGCGGCGTGCCCCGAGATGACGCTCGAGATCCTCGCGGGCGACTTCAAGGGCAAGACCGAGCTCGTCGACATCGTCCTCGACGCCGACCCCGACGTGTTCGCGCACAACCTCGAGACCGTGCCGCGGCTGTCGCGCCAGGTCCGCGTCCAGGCGAGCTATCCACGCAGCTACAAGATCCTCGAGCACGCTCGCAAGCGCGGCGCGGTGACCAAGACCGGCCTCATGCTCGGCCTCGGCGAGACGATCGAGGAGGTCCAGGCGGTGCTGACCGAGCTCGCCGGCCTCGGCGTCGATATCGTCACGCTCGGCCAGTACCTGTCGCCCTCGAAGCAGCATTTGCCGATCGAGCGCTACGTCCACCCCGACGAGTTCGTCGCGCTCGAGCAGTTCGCACGCGAAGCCGGCATCACGCACGTCGTCGCCGGTCCGCTCGTCCGCTCGAGCTACCACGCCGACGGTCAGGCCGCGCTCGTTCGCTCGCTACGGACGAAGACCGAATCCTGAGCTACTGGATCGGCGCGCCTGCGAGGAAGTCGATATCCGGCAGCGCCATGGTCGTCCCGCAGGCCCCGCCACCGACGCCGAGCACCGAGCCGTCATGCAGGGTCGTCGCCGTCCACTCCGTGTTCGTGTTGGGCAGCGTCGGGAACGCCATCACGGTTCCTGCGACGGGATCGATCTGCTCGACCAACGCAACACTCGAATCGCACGACCCGTGTTGCGTGTAGCCGCCCATCACGAGGATCGTGCCGTCTCGCACCAACGCGCTGGCGTGCCAGCAGCGAGGAGTAGCCAGGTGATACCCCGCGTCTGCAAACGTCAGCGTCGCCGGATCGAAGATCTCGATCGCGTCCAGCGGGTCGATGATGGCGCCAGCCGAAGTGCTCGCCCCGCCGATGATCGCGACCTTTCCCGAGGGCAGCGTGTGAGCCGTGACCATCGAGCGGCCATGCAGCATCGGATTCGCCGCGGGCGTGAACGTATTGGTATCGGGATCGAAGACCTCCGCCGTGGTCGTGCCACCGTCGCCGCCGCCGAGCAGAACGCGGCCATCGCGCAGCCGCACCACGTACCCGGAGTTGTGGATATTGGCGTTCGCGACCGCAGTCCACGTGTCGGTATCTGGATCGTAGATCGAGACCGGCCCCACGCTCGCCGACGAGACCAGCACCCGTCCATCCGGCAGCAACGCAGACCGGGTCTCGTACCGCGCGACATCGACGTCGTGCGCGGGCGCGAACGTGTTGGTCGACGGATCGAACAGATCCGCTTTCTCACCGCCACTGCTCACGCCGCCGACGACGAGCACCTTCCCGGTCAACAGCGTGATCGCGCTCTCGTGCCAGCGCGGGATCTGCATCGGACTCGCCACGGGCGAGACGGTGTCGCTCGTTCGATCGTAGATCTCGGCTGTCGCGAGCGCTTTGGTGCCGTCGTCGGGAACGGTCGTGCCGCCGACCACCAAGACGCGGCCGTCCTGCAGCACGGCGAGCGCCGGATTCTCCCCGCGCACGACCTGCAGCGGTTTCTGCTCCCACTGCTGTTCGAGCCCCGCGGTGCGGTAAGAGAACCCGCCGTGCAGGGTCGCGATGGGCCCGAGCGGCATCGTGATCTGCACGTCAGCGAGCCCGCCTGGGCCTGGCGGCGTCAGCACGAGCGCCTGCGTCGACGACTCCACCCGCACCGGCGCGCGGCCGTCGCCGATGTAGACCTTCATTCCCGGTGCGAAGCCGGTGCCGGTCAACGTCAGCCAGTCACCGCCGTTGACGAAGCCGGTCGCCGGCGACACCGACGTCACGGCGAACGAGCAGTCCGCCGTATCCACGCACACGTTCGAGCAGCACCGCTCCGCGTTGCACTGGTTGTCCATCGTGCATTGCCTCGTGTCGGCGTCATCGTTGTGGTGGGGACGAGAGCCGCACGCGGCGAGCAAGACGAGGAGGTAGCGCACGAGAGGAATTGTCGCACGCGCGCGTTTCGATCGACGGATTAAGTAGCGAGGTCGTAGATCAGCTTCGCGATCAGCGCGCCGCTCGTGACGAGCACCATCGCGCGCACGATGCGCGCGCCACCCTTGATCGCGAGCCGCGTCCCGAGCACGCCACCGACCAGCTGGCCGACTGCCATCGGCAACGCGACCTGCCACAGGATCGTGCCGCGCCACGCGAAGATGCACACCGCCGCGAGGTTCGACGCGAAGTTGACGACCTTCGCGTCCGCGGTCGCGTTCAGCATGCTGCGCCCGCACAGCGAGACGAACCCGACGATCAGGAATGTACCCGTGCCGGGCCCGAAGAACCCGTCGTACGCACCGATCACGAACGCCAGGATCGCGGCGAGGTGGCGATGCCTCGGCGTGTCGTCGTTGCCATCGCGGGTCGGCTTCTTGACGACCAGCACGACCGCGGCGACGATCAGCATCGCGATCACGACGGGCTTCAGCGCGTCCTTCGAGATCCCGAGCACGAGGTTCGCGCCGACCAGCGAGCCGACAAATCCGAGCGGGAACGCGAACAGCGCCTGCTCGCGATCGATCCGGCCTGCGCGCCAGAACGCGACGCTCGCCGAGCCGGAGCCCCACATGCTCGAGCCCTTGTTCGTGCCGAGCGCGAGCTGCGGTGGCAACCCCGCGGTGAGCAGGGCCGGCAGCGTGATCAGGCCGCCGCCTCCGGCGATCGCGTCGACCGTGCCCGCGAAGAACGCGGCGAACGCGAGCGCGACGATCGTCGACACGGGCAACAACGCCACCACGCTAACAGAATTCGCTCGCGCGTCCCCTGCCCGCTAAGCTTCGATCATGGAAGTAACCGTCGTCGGCGCCGGCGTGATCGGGCTGTCGACCGCGCTCGCGTGCGAGGAACAAGGCCACACCGTGCGGATCGTCGCCGCGGCCGCGCGCGACCAGATCACGTCGTGGGTCGCCGGCGCGGTGTGGTTCCCGTATCGCACCGGTCCCGCGCACAAGGTCGCGAACTGGTCGGCACGCACGCGCGGCTGGCTCGAGAACCTCGCCCGCACGACGCCCGACGCCGGCGTCGATATCCTGACTGGCTACGAGATCACGCCCGACAACTCGCCGCCTTGGTGGCGCGATGCGTGCCCGATCGAGTGGGTCAACGCGCCGGTGATCGGCAATCCCGGCTGCTGGACGTTCGTCGCGCCGCGCTGCGAGCCCGCGCTGTTCGTGCCGTGGCTCGAGCGCAAGCTGCGCGTGAAGATCGAGCACCGCGTCGTCACCGATCTCGCGAACGAGCCCGGCGATGTCGTGATCAACTGCACCGGTCTCGGCGCACGCGCGCTGTGTCGCGACGACGAGGTCCAGCCGATCCAGGGCCAGATCTTGATCTGCGCTCCCGGCGGCGTCGATCTCGCGACGACGATCACCGACGACCGCGACCCCGACCAGATCTTCTACGTGATCCCGCGGCGCGACGAGCTCGTCGTCGGCGGCATCGCGCGCGCGTGGCCGACGACCGAGTTGCCGCCCGTCGACAACGCGATCACCGAGCGGATCCTCCGCCAGGCCGCGGCACTCGGAATCGCGATCGGCGAGGTCCGCCGGATCCACACCGGCCTACGCCCGTATCGCTCCGCGGTTCGACTCGAGCGCGATCCGGACAACCCGCGGATCATCCACAACTACGGCCACGGCGGCGCCGGCTTCACGATGTGCCGCGGTTGCGCCGAGGACGTCGTCGGGCTGCTCAGAGCTTGACGATGCCGCCGACGTACAAGCCGACCGCGGTCGCACCGACGAGCAACAGCACCGCGATCGCGATCAACAGCGCGCGCGGCATCGGCCGAGACTGACGCTCGCGCATCCCCTTGCCGACGACCGGCGGCGACGACAGCCGCTCCTCGGCCTTCGTATCGCGCGTGGAATTCGCGCCCTCGGGAATCGTGTCGGGCGGCGGCGCGATCTTCACGCTGAGCGGCGCGGGCGTCTTCTCCGCCGACAGCACGCCACGGGTGGTCGCGTCGGCCTTCGCCTTCTTTGCCGCGTCCTCGCGGACCATCAGCGTCGTCGGGTCGTCCTCTTCGCCACGCCGGCCCTTGCTGCTCTCGACGATCAGCTGTTGATCCTTCAGCGCCTTCGCCTTCGCCGGAATCTTGTCGTCGATCGCGGTCGTCTCGTTCGTGTCGGCGAACGAATTCGGGGGCGGCTGATACGGGCGCGCACCACCGCGCGGCTCGTGCATCCGCACCGGCGCCTTGTCGTGCGGCGTCTCGTCCATCGCGAGCACGGCGGGATGCACCAGGCCTTGGGTCAAACAGCGATCCCACGCCTCGCGCAGCGCGGCCTCGGCTTCCGACGCATCCTTGAAGCGCTTCGTATCGCTCGGCTGGAGCGCGGTCATCGCGACCGTCGACAGCGGCTCGGGGATCGAAGGATCGTGGCGGGTCGGCGGTGGCGCATTGCCCTGCACGACGTAACCGTTCGTCGTCTTGGTATCCGGGCCCTCGTATGGGATCCGGCCCGACATCAGCTCGTACATCACCGCGCCCCACGCGAACACGTCGGCTTGCGGCGTGTAGCGGCCCTCGCGGATCGCCTCGGGCGGCGAGTAGCCGGGCGTGCCCATGAAGATGCCGACTTGCGTGAGGTCGCTATCGGGCAGTCGCGCGATACCGAAATCGGCGAGCTTCCACCGGTTGTCGCCGGCGTGGAGCACGTTCGCCGGCTTGACGTCGCGATGGACGATCCGCTGGCGGTGCGCGAACGACAGTGCCGACGAGAGATCCAAACCGATCTGGACGCAGCGCGCGAGCGGCAACCGCACGCGATCGAGGCGATCGGCGAGCGATTCGCCCGGCAGATACTCGAGCACCATGAACGGCGCACCGGAGTCCTCGTCGACGCCGACGTCGAAGATCGTGACGATCGCCGGATGCGACATCTTCGCGGCGGCCTTCGCCTCGCGCTGGAACCGCTCGAGGAACGCCGCCTTGACCCGGCGCCCCTGTTGCTGCGGCGACATGATCGTCTTCACCGCGACGACGCGGTCGAGCAGCGGATCGCGCGCCTTGTAGACGACGCCCATCGCGCCCTTGCCGATGGTCTTGATGACCTCGTAACGGCCGATCGCCTTGCGACCCTCTTCGCCTGATAGCGAAAGACCCGGCGGCGCCTCCGCACGTGCCCGCGTATTGGTACGCGGGCGAGACTGGACGTCTTCAGCCATCGAACCCGCTAAAAGTCTAACACGGGCGGGCGATCCGACGTAGTTCTCGCTATTTCTGCGCGCCCCGTACCTGTCCAGAAATCCTGGTGCCGGCCGCTACCGAAGCGGTGACGAAGGCGTTTCCGCCGATCACCGCCCCCTGCCCGATCACGGTCTGACCGCCCAGGATCGTCGCGTTCGCGTAGATCACGACGTCGTCCTCGAGGGTCGGGTGGCGGCGCAGGCCCGGTTCGGGGCGGGCTTCGCCCTGCGGGACGCTGAGCGCCCCGAGCGTGACGCCCTGGTAGATCCGCACCCGCTTGCCGATCAGCGTGGTCTCGCCGATCACCACGCCGGTGCCGTGATCGATGAAGAACGATTCGCCGATCTCGGCCCCGGGGTGGATATCGATGCCGGTCCGCCGGTGCGCGAGCTCGGTCATCATCCGCGGGATGATCGCGCTGCCCTCGCGGAGCAGTGCATGCGCGATGCGGTAGACCGAGATCGCGTAGGTGCCGGGATAGGTCAGCAGGATCTCGTCGATGCCGGTCGCCGCCGGATCGCTCTCGTACGCGGCGCGGAGATCGAGCCGCACGGCGCGGCGGAGCTCCGGCAGGTGCGCGATGAAGCGATCCGTGATGACGCGCGCCTTCTGGGTGCAATCGGCGCACTGCAGCTCGTTCGTGCCGAGCAGCTGCTGCCTCTTGTGATGGTTCGCGCGATAGACCTGCTCGTGGAGCGCGGCGCGGAGCTCGTCGATCCGGCTGCGCACGAGCGCGCGAACATCGCCGCGATCGCTGCGCGGGACATCCGGCCCGGTGTACCCGGGGAACAACAGCTCGCGCGCGAGCTCGACCGCGTACTCGACGCCGAGCTCGCTCGGCAGCTCGTAGCTGCCGATGTGCTGCATCTCTGCAGCCGCCGGATCGAAGTACGCGTCGACCAGCTCGTCGGCAACGCCGTCCAGCGGATCGCGAGCAGGCTCGCTGGTCACGTGCAGGGGGCGGCGTTCGGTCGACATGCGACTAACCACTAGCATGCCCACCTCGAAGGCGGGCTCACAGTCCTACTTCGGCTGCGGGGTCACACGGAGGTACGGCTTCAAGGTCTTCCAGCCGTTCGGGAACAGCGTCTTGGCCTCTTCGTCCTTGATCGACGGGACGATGATCACATCCTGACCCTGCTTCCAGTCGACCGGCGTGGCGACCTTGTGCTTCGCGGTGAGCTGGAGCGAATCGATCACGCGGAGCAGCTCGTCGAAGTTGCGGCCGGTGCTCGCCGGGTACGTGATCGACAGCTTTAGCTTCTTGTCGGGACCGATCACGAACACCGAGCGCACCGTCGCGGTCTCGCTCGCGTTCGGATGGATCATCCCGTAGAGGTTCGCGACCTTCTTATCGTGGTCGGCGATCAGCGGGAAGTTGAGCGCGTGGCCCTGGGTCTCCTTGATGTCGTTCGCCCACTCCTTGTGCGAGCCGAGCGGATCGACCGAGAGGCCGAGCACCTTCACGCCGCGCTTGTCGAACTCCGGCTTCAGCGCCGACAGCCGGCCGAGCTCGGTGGTGCACACCGGGGTGAAGTCCTTCGGATGCGAGAACAACACCGCCCAGCTGTTGCCGAGCCAGTTGTGGAAATCGATGTTGCCTTCGGTGGTCTCCGCCGTGAAGTTCGGGACCTCGTCGCCAAGTTGCAGTGCCATGGTGCGCTCTCCAGAGAAGTAGGGTTCCCGCGGATCAGAGCGGGAAGATGATCGACTTACGGCCGTTATAGCGGACGAACGTCCGCCAAGCAACCCTTAGTCTGGGTCTGTCATACCGCCGGTCCGCGGTATCGGGGCGGGAGCGTCGTTGATCTTCGCGATCACGGTATCGAGCTTCTGCTCCGGAATCGTCACCCGGGTCGGCATCCCGCCACCGAGCTCGAACAACGCGACGAAGTCCCAGCCGGACTCGAACGGTGCCGCGATCGTCAGCATGCCGGAGTCGCGCACGATCGAGACCGCCGCCTTCTTCTGGCCCGCGAGCAAGAGGTCGGTCTTGTCGAACTTGCCGGCCGAGCCTTGGGTGTCGACGACGGCGACCCGCCCGCGGATCGTGTAGTGCTGCGCGAGCGTTTGCGTGCTCGCGTCGCGGCGCTCGAACTCGGCGGCGGCTTCGCGGATCAGCTCGTCGTGGACGCCCTTCTTCATGCCCTCGACGAGGTACTGGACGACCGCGCGCTTCAGCTGGTCGTCGCGGAACTTCGCGCGGAGGGCGCGATCGATCCGGGTCGCGACGGGACCGGGCGTGCCGATCCGGGTGTCGACCGCGCGCGCATCGGCATCGGCGCCGCGATACGGCTCTTCGCCGCCGAGGATCCACTTCGCCGCGGCGTAGAGGCCATCGAGATCGACGTGCGTGAGGATGCAGTCGATCGGGCCGGTGGTCCTGACCAGCTCCGGTGTGACCATCTCTGGACACGCGCCGTGCTCGGCCTTCGTCGCGAGGACGAACCGCGGATCGTTGGCGAATGCGACGTGCTTCTCGTGATCGTGATGATCGACCCATGCCGCGAGGCGATCGCCGAGCGCGGTGAGGAACGGCTGGGTGGTCAGCTCGAACGAGATGCTCGTGCCGACCGAGGCCGCGAACGCGATGTCGAGCACGACGACGCGGCCCTCGAGCGCCCCGGGCTTGGGGAGCAGACGCGGCGAACCGAACATCAACTGCGGCAGATGCACTGTGCGGAATACTAGCGCGAGCGCTACGCGATCATGCCGACGGTCATCCTGTATTGCGCGGCACCGCAGCGCGGACACTCGCTGCCTCGGAACGCGCCGAGGTCGGAGCGACACGAGCGGCAGGTGTGCTGGCCGAACGGCGCGGCGAGATCGTGGCGCCAGCGTGCGGCTTGCGAGTCGAGCGCGACGCACTCGCCACGCGCGGCACGATCGCGCGCCTCGGGGACGGTCGCGCAGTAATAGACGTTCTTCTTGCACGCGTCGCAGAACTTGATGTCCTGGTCGTCGGTCGCGGTGAGCCCGCCCCACTCCTTCGGGCACTTGAACGAGAACTTCGGTACGTCCTCCCGATCGCAGTTCTCGATCGCCGGCCTCGCGACGAGCAACCGCCAGCGCACGTCGATCGTCGCCGAGAGCTCGACCAACCGCTGGGTCCGTGCTCGAAACGCGGCGTCGTCGGGAGCGGGCCCGATCAGCGCTTGCTGGACGCGCACGAGCTCGGCCTGGTCGGCATGACCGTGGTCCTCGAGCCAGTCGGCGTAGATCTCGCGGCTCGTTTCATCGCGGTCGTTGATCGCGCGCAAGAGCTCGGCCTCGCGCCGATCGCGCGGCAAGAACGGCGGCAGCGGGATCGAGTGCGCCTTGCGGTTGTACTCGGCGATCAGCGTGAACTCGCCGATGTAGATCTTGTCGCTGTTCTGGATCACCTGCGGCGAGGTGATCTTGCGGCCGTTCACGTACGTGCCGTTCGTGCTCTTGAGATCGACGAGGATCAACCGCTCGTCGCGGACGACGAGCCGCGCGTGCCGGCGCGAGACGCTAGAGTCGGGCAGCACGAGGTGATTGCCCTGGACGCGACCGATCATCAGCTCGGGCTCGGCGAACGACAGCTCTCTGCGGTCGCGCCCCTGCGCCGAGACGAAGATCGTCAGCACCCCGAAAGGCTAGCAGCCGAGCACGAACGTTCCAGCGCTACTTCGGGCAGTGCATCACGACGCTCCAGCCATCGTGTAGGTAGATCTGACGCACGGTGCCGCGATCGCCGCACTGCGCACCGCCGGGATTGATGAGGCACAGCGAGCGCTCGCCGCCGTCTGCGACCAACGCACTGCGCCGGCCGGGAGCGACCTCGCCGAGCTGCTTGCCGTCGATCCACACGGTGACCGTATCGGGGCATCCGGTGTTGTCGACGAAGAACGTCGTGCGCGGCTTCGCGCGCGGCGCGGTCTGCGCCGGAATCACGTCGGGCTTGTCCTCTTCGATCACGTGATAGCGCGCGGGGTTGGCGAGCGCGGCCGCGAGCAACTGTTCGCTGCAGCCGACGACGCGGAGCTCCGGCGTGACGCCGCGACCGAGCTCGGCGCGCAGCTCGCCCGCATCCGCGAGCGCGAGCCGGAACGAGTGCTTTGCGGTCGCGACCGCGAGCCGCGCGTTCGGCAACAGGCCCGCCGTGAGGCCGAGCTCGTCGTCGCGCACGATCCGCTTGAACGACGCCTCGAGGTCACTGCCGAGCCGTTCGTACAGCGCACGCGCCTTCTGCGCCGCCGCCCACGCCGGCGCGACCGTGTCGACGGGACAGCTCGTGATCCGCGGCGCGTCCTTCGCCTTCGCGGGGGCCATCGGACCTTTGCCAACCGCACCGAGCATCGCGATGATCTGCTTCTGATACGCGCCGCGCGCGTTCGCCATCGCTTCGCCGAGCCGCGCGTACGCGGCGAGCTCCGCCGCGAGATCATCGGTATCGCCCCACGGTCGAACGAGCACCGGTTGCCAGTCGAGCGCGACCGGCTGATTGACGTCGAGCGCGGCGAGCGCGGTCTGGGCGGCAGGCAAGCTCGGCGCGAGGCGCAGCTCGGCGCGCGCCGCGGCAGGATCCCCAGCGAGTGCATGGGCGAGCCCCGCGAGGTAGTGCAGCACCGGATCGTCCGGCCAGTACGCGAGCGCCGGCGTGGTCTGGGCGAGCGCGGCGGCGCCGTCCTTGCGCGCGACCTCGGCAGCGGCGACCGCGCGCCGCGTCTCGAGCACGCGAGGTGCCTCGCGCGCGGCCTTGCGCAGGTACCAGGCGGCATCGTCGTTGCGATGCTGGGCGAGCGCGATCACGCCGAGGTCGTGGTTCGCGGCCGCGGCGTCGGCGGCGAACTTCTGGAGGTTCGTGAACATCCGATTCGCATCGGCGAGCTTGCCGCCATCGAAGTCGGCCTGCGCGATCGCGAAGCCCGGCGCCGACGACTCCGGCGCGAGCTTCGCCGCTTTCGTGTACCAGGCGTTCGCCTGATCGAGCTCGCCGTGGCGGCGGTGTGCATCGCCGACGCGCAGCGCGAGCGCGAGATCGTTGGGCCTCGCGGTCGCGACCGCCTCGAGCGCCGCGATCGCCTTCGGCCAATCGCCGAGCGCGGCGTAGCCCGCTGCGAGATCGCTGCGCGTGTCGAGATCGTCGGGCGCGCGCTTCGCGATCGCCTCGAGCTCCGTGACGAGCTTGCGCGTGTCGCTGCGCGCGGCGTGGATCAGCACGAGCACGCGGCGCGCGACGAGATCGTCGGGGCGATGCGCGGTGACCTGCTCGAGCTGGTGCTCTGCGCCCTTTGCATCGCCGAGCTGCCACAGCGCCTCGCCGAGCTTCTCGCGCGCGTCGAGATCCCACGGCTTCTTCGCGACGAGCCGCTGGAACAGCTCGAGCGCGGGCTCCCACTTGCCCGCGGCCGCGGTCGCCATCGCGGCGGCGCGCAGCGCGGTGACGTCGTCGGGCGCGAGGTCCGCCGCGTAGTTGAACTTCGCCGCCGCCTTCGAGATCAGCTTCGGATCGGTCGGCGCCTGGCGGACGTAGAGCTCGCCGAGCACGCGCTGCGCCTCGCCGAGCTTCGGATCGAGGAACACCGCGCGCTCGAGGTCGTGCTCCGCGCTCTTGAAGTCGGGCGCGCTGCCGATCGCGCCGGTCAGGTAGCCCAGGCCGCGCCCGAGCATGAACACCGGGTAAATGTCCTTCGCGAGCCCGCGATCGAGCTTGATCGTCTGGACGTCGTCGAGCGTCGCCGGCGCGACCTTCGCCTGCTGCCACGCGTCCGCGAGCACGTTGCCGAGGATCGCGTGATACGTCGGGATCGCGCCCTGGCGCTTCGCATCGCCGACGACGGTCGCGGTCTTGCCATCGACTTTCCACACGAGGACGGCGAGGCGCAGGTCCTCGCCGATCTTGTCGAACCAGCCGGTGAGCACGTACTGGGCGTGCGCGCGTTCGCCGAACGCCGCGACCGTGTCGGCCTCGGCCGGCACCGCCTCCCCGGCGACCCACAGCGGCGGGTTCGCGAGGTCCAAGCCGAACGCCGCCTCGGTCTTCATCGCCATCTCGAACGGCGCTTCCGCGACGAGCCACTCGAACGACTTGCCGTTGACGATGTGGTTCTCGAACGGCGTCACCGCGACGACCGCGGGGCCAGCGGTCCAGTCCGGGACGCTCGGGGCGAGGTTGACGTCCGCCATGGCGACGCCCGAGACAACCGTCGCCGTGACGACGACGTGCCACCGGGCCGCGAACCTCATAGACTCGATCATACCGTGGTTAGCCCGGACCGCCCGCAGCCCTTACCGCACGTGCGCTTGCGCCGTGCGCGCAGGCTGAAGCGGTTTTCGATCCTCCGCCTCGCGTTCCTGCTGGTGATCTACGGCCTGTCGTTCGCGGCGGCGACCGCGTACTTCGTCGTCGACACGATCAACCAGGATCTGCCCCAGGATCTCACCCAGCTCCTCGACTACCGGCCGTACCGCAAGTCGGTCGTGCTCGCGAGCGACGGCGACGAGGTCGGCACGTTCTCGATCGAGAACCGCCAGATCGTGCCGCTCGAGCGGATGCCCGCGCACGTGCCCGCCGCGTTCCTGTCCGCCGAGGATCGCCGGTTCTACCAGCACCCCGGATTCGACCCGCTCGGCATCGTTCGCGCCGCGATCCGCAACTGGCGGTCGTCGGGCGCGATCAAGCAAGGCGGCTCGACGATCACGCAGCAGATCATCAAGCAGACGCTGCTCTCCGGCGAAGAAGGCGAGCTCGAAGACACGGGCATGACGCCGGAGCAGATGAAGGCGACCAAGAAGCTCCAGAAGTACAAGCGCAAGATGAAGGAGGTCGTGCTCGCGGTCCGCCTCGAGCGCGAGCTGACGAAGGCCGAGATCCTCTCGATCTATCTCAACCACGTCTATCTCGGTCACGGTGCGTACGGTGTCGGTGCCGCCGCGGAGGCGTACTTCGGCAAGGAGGTCGACGACCTCACGATCGCGGAGGCCGCGATGCTCGCAGGCCTCGTCGCATCGCCGTCGAAGTACGCCCCGACCCACGACATCAAGCTCGCGCGCGATCGCCAGCGCTACGTGCTCGGCCACATGCGCGACGATCACTACATCTCCGACAGCGAGTATCAGGCAGCGCTCGACGAGCCGGTCGGCCTCGTCGATCAGAGCGACCTCAACCACCTCGCGTCGCCGTACTTCGTCGAGTACATCCGCCAGCTCGCGACGAAGCGCTACGGTAACAACGAGCTGTTCAAGGGCGGCCTCAAGTTCTACTCGACGCTCGATCGCAGCGTGCAGGCCGCCGCCGAAGCGGCGCTCCGCCACGGGCTCGAGGCGCTCGATCGCAAGCTCGGCGTGCGCGGCCCGATCGGCACCGTGCCGCTCGCCCAGCGCGGCGCGTGGACCGGTGGTCCCGCACATCCGCTGACCGGCGCCTCCGACGACACGAGCGCGCTCGCCGATCAATTGCTGCCGGAGCAGCGCTACGGCGCCATGGTCGTCGAGGAGAAGGCCAACGCGATCACGCTCGATCTCGGACCGAAGCGGTTGCCGCTCGCCGAGGCCGACGCGAAGGACGTGCTCGCGTGGCGCGGCAAGAAGAGCGAGCAGGTCCGGCTCGGCGACTTGCTCGCGGTGCGGCTCGCGCCCGACGGCAACAGCGCGACGCTCGCGCAGCGCCCCGCGCTCCAGGGCTCGGTGATCGTGATGGACCCGCACACCGGCCGCGTGCTCGCACTCGTCGGCGGCTACGACTGGACCGCCTCGCAGTTCGATCGCGCGACCCAGGCGCATCGCCAGGTCGGCTCCTCGATCAAGCCGTTCAACTACTCGGCGTTTCTCGAGAGCGGGCGCACGCCGGTCGAGCACATGCACGACGGTCCGTTCTCGGTCCAGACCGCGACCGGTACGTGGACGCCAGCGAACTACGACAACAAGTACCTCGGCGACGTCACGCTGATGACCGCGCTCGCGTTCTCGCTCAACACGATCAGCGTCCAGATCGCGGTCCAGGTCGGCATCGATCGGATCATCGAGATCATCCGCGGGTTCGGAATCACGTCGCCGATCCCGCGCCACATCTCGATCTCGCTCGGCACGCCGGATCTCACGCCGCTCGAAGTCGCGACCGGCTACGCGGGCATCGCGAACGGCGGGCGCCGGGTGACGCCGCGGTTCTACGATCTCGTGACCGACTCGCGCGGCAACGTCGTCGACGATCTCCGCAAGCAGCAGATGGGCCCGCAGATCATCTCGCCCGAGGTCGACTACGTGCTGATCAACTTGATGAAGGGCGTCGTCCAGCGCGGCACCGCGCAGTGGGCAAAAGGCCTCGGCCGTCCTGTCGCCGGCAAGACCGGCACGTCGGCGAACTACAAGGACGTCTGGTTCAACGGCTTCACGACCGACCTCTTGTGCTCGGTGTGGATCGGCCGCGACGACTCGACGCCGATCGGCGACAAGATCACGGGCGGCGGCGTCGCGGTGCCGATCTGGCTCGAGGTAATGCAGAAGTCGCATCCGCCGACGAAGGTCCGCGACTGGCAACCGCCGGCGAACATCTCGTTCGCGCGCGTCGAGCCGTGGAGCGGTGATCCGGCATCGCCGAGCGCGGATCCGAATGAAGCGGTGTGGATGCCGTTCGTACGCGGCACCCTCCCCGGCCGCTTTCTCTCCGGCCCCGTGATCCGCTCGTTCGACGATCTCGTGCCGCCGCCCACAGTCCCGAAGCCAGCGGAGAAGTGCGGCGACCTTTCCTGTTTGTGATCGTGCTAGCGTGCGCGCCATGCGAGCTGTTCTCGCGCTGATGGTTTTCACCGTCGCGTGCCGCGTCGATCTCGACCACGCGGTCTACAACGATGCCCAGCCCCGGTTGTGCTCGCCGCAGCCGACCTCCGCGACCTGCGCTGCGGCGGTGGGACACAGCGACCTGACGTACCTCCAGGCCAACATCATCCAGCCGAAGTGCGCGCTCAGCGACTCGTGTCACACCAACAAGAACCCGCAGGACATGCTCGACCTCCATACGAAGGACTCGACGTACATGCTGCTCGTCAACCAGGCGTCGGTCCTGGACACGTCGCGGCAGCTGGTCGTGCCGGGGAACGTCAATGCGAGCCTGCTCTCTGCGTTCATCGGTGCGATCAAGCCGTCCGAGGCGGAGCCGCCGATGACGGATCTGCCACACTCCAAGAACGGCACGGCGATCGGGACCATGCCGTACGACAGCACGCCGATGTGCTGCGAGAAGATCGACGCCGTGACTGCATGGATCGCGGCCGGCGCGATGAATAACTAAATTATAAGTGACCGTTCACGCAGGCGATTTCACCAGTGGTTTGCTTGACGCAGCCGCTCGTTGGTCGCTACCTTTCGGGCAAGTGAGGCAAGGGAATCGATGAGCTGGCTAAGTGATGTCTTCCAAAAAGGCGGACCGTTCTTCATCGTCAACACCTTCTTCCTGGCGGTGGTGATCGGGCTCATCGTCGAGCGCTCGATCTACTTCCTCGGCCGCGGTCACTTGAACGCGAAGGCGTTCCTCGAGCAGCTCCGCAAGCTGCTCTCGGCGAACAACGTCGACCGCGCGAAGAAGCTGTGCGACGCGACCACCGCGCCCGTCGCGCGCGTCGCGAAGGCCGGCCTCAACCGG
>Ga0105245_10000128_pt1 | contig 72249 bp, 70 predicted proteins | sample KBSM54metaG_FD_81523 | JGI IMG/M metagenome (GOLD analysis project Ga0105245, IMG submission 81523) | Miscanthus rhizosphere microbial communities from Kellogg Biological Station, Michigan, USA - KBS M5-4 metaG | ecosystem: Host-associated > Plants > Roots > Rhizosphere > Soil | place... | reverse complement strand
TGATGAGGTCTTCGGTGCGGGTCGTTCCCGACAGCTTCACTTCCTGGCTGCTGAGCACCGTAACTGGGCTGGCCGAGGTCAGGTTCGGCTGCGGAATGCGCGTGCCGGTGATGACGATGTCGCCGGCGTTCTGGACGGTTCCGCCTTGAGCGTTCGTCGTCGGCGGAGTGACCTGGCCGCCTTGCGGAGCGGTTGTGTCCGGCTGGCTGCCCGTGGCCGAATCAGGCGGCGTGGCCTGGTCCTGCGCAAATGCGGGCGAGGCGACCATGCTGGCACCGACGAGAAGAGTCGTCGTGAGCAGGCGCTGACGGAAATCGAGCTTCATAAAAATCTTCCCCTTCACTAGCCGCACCCGAGGCACGACTGCCGTGGAACGGCAAACGCAACTTTGCCGAACTGCACCTTGTGATAGGTGATGCTGCGAGATTCTGGCAACGCCTTGAGACCCGCGGAACGCGAGTTGTCCGAGGTCTGTATCAATTTTGCAACAGCGCCTTCTTGTGCTTCTACGAGGGTCGGGAGTAGGTTCCACGGACATTCTCAGGGATCGGGCGAAATGCGAAATTTTGTATTGATTACAGGCGCTTTGGCAACAGTCGTAGCCGGAACGGCGTATGCCAAGGGACCTCCCGCGGGAGGCACCCCGGCGGCCATGCAGAAGCTGCTCGACTGCCGTTCAATTCAGGACGGCGCGCAGCGGCTTGCGTGCTACGACCGCGAGGCGACAACCGTTGACCAGGCCATCAACAAGCGTGACATCGTGCTGATCGACAAGGCCCGGGCAACCCAGGCGAAGCGGTCACTGTTCGGTTTCTCGATCCCCAATTTCGGCGGACTGTTCGGCGGTGCCGACGATGAAGTGAAGGAAATCAGCAGCACGGTCGTCGCCTTCGTTCACAACGACTATAACGGGTGGACGATCAAGCTCGCGGACGGCTCGACCTGGGCGCAGACGGACGATTATCAGCTCGGCCTGCCGCCGGAGAAGGGCGACAAGGTCGTCGTCCGGCGCGGCATCCTGGGGTCGTTTGCGCTGCAGCTCGGAAGCCAGCCGGCCTTCAAGGTGAAGCGGATCGGCTAGGCCCGGCGGCGCTCGCCTTCCAGGCTCGCCACGGCATCGACATACGGTTCCTGACGGGCGACGCTCCAGTAGCGCAGCTCGTGGATCGGGATCCGCTCGCCGGTCACTGCACAAACGACATGGTCGCCTTCGGAAAGAAGGCGGAAGGTCCCCGCCATATAGTGGATGCGCGCGGCTCGGCCGCGCCCGGTCATCAGCATGCTCATCACTCCTCCGGCGCGTCGAAGAGGCCGGGTTGTGGGGCGACATAAGCACGCTTGGGTTTGCGCTCAACCGGCGCGGGCGCTCCCGAAGCACCGACCGCCGCATCGATTTCGCCGTCCGTGAAGCGAAGGCGAAGCTCGCGGGCGGCAGTGGCCGCAGCAACGGACGCCAGGGTCTTGCCCGCGCGATCGGTGACGCGCGCAAAGCCACGCTGGAGTGGCCGCTCCGGGTGCGCCAGATCAGCCATCTTCCATGTGGCGGCAAGCTTCTCGCGGAGGCGGGCGATCTTTTGATCGACCAGGTCCTGGCGCAGGCGACCCGCAATCAGGTTCATGTCGGCTCGGGCATTGCCGGCCCGCGCAGCCAGCGATCTCGGAAGCCGCTCCGTGAGATCATCAAGCCGCTGGTTCATCGGCTGGAAGATCGCCTGCGGTTCGGGCCAGCGGCAAATCGTGAGATCGAACCGCTCGCGGGCCCGCTCGGTCCGGCGCGTCAGGCAATGCTGGGCGCGATGAGCGAACTCGCCAAGCTCGGCCAAGAGCTCGGTGCGAACCGGCACGGCCATCTCGGCAGCAGCAGTCGGCGTCGGCGCCCGGCGATCGGATGCATGGTCGATAAGCGTCGTATCCGTTTCGTGACCCACCGCCGAGATCAGCGGTATCGGTGATTCGGCTGCCGCCCGAACGACTTCCTCCTCGTTGAAGGCCCAGAGATCCTCAATCGACCCACCGCCCCGCGCGACGATCAGGAGATCAGGCCGGGGATTGAGCGTCGGGAAGAAACGGATCGCCTCGGCAATCTTGGCGGCAGCGCCCTCTCCCTGCACCGGCACCGGCCACAGGATGACATGGGTCGGGCAGCGGTCCTCGAGCCGGTGAAGGATGTCGCGGATCACCGCACCGGTCGGCGAGCTGACCACACCGATGACGCGCGGCAGGAATGGCAGCTTGCGCTTTCGCTCGGGCGCGAACAGCCCCTCCGCCGCGAGCGCCTTCCGGCGGCGTTCGAGCAGCGCGAGCAACGCCCCCTCGCCCGCCAGCTCCATCCGGTCGATGACGATCTGATATTTGGAACGGCCCGGATAGGTGGTGAGCTTGCCGGTAGCGATAACCTCGGCGCCATCCTCTGGTCGGAATGCGAGGCCGACCGCACTCGTCCGCCAGATCACCGCGTCGATACAGGCATTCTCATCCTTCAGCGTGAAGTAGCAGTGACCCGAGCTGTGGCGCTTGAACCCACTAATCTCGCCGCGCACACGGACCTGGCCGAAGGCAGTTTCGATGGTCCGCTTGAGCGCCCCCGAAAGCTCGCTCACGCTGAGCGCGGGCGAATTGTCGCCGGGGGCGACGTTCGCTAACAGCGAGCCACGCGTATCGTCAGGGAGATCCATGAATATTCTGCTCTTGGGTTCGGGCGGCCGGGAGGATGCGCTCGCGTGGCGACTTAGGCAATCGCCGAGCTGCGGCAAGCTTATTGCCGCGCCTGGCAATCCCGGGATCGCGCGCTGGGCGGACTGCGTCGCGCTCGACCCGTGCGATCCGGCTGCCGTCGTCGAGCTTGCAAAAAGCACATTCATCGATCTCGTCGTCGTTGGCCCGGAAGCGCCGCTCGTCGCCGGCGTCGGCGATGCCCTCAGAGCCGGGGGCTTTGCCGTCTTCGGTCCTAGCGCGGCCGCGGCTCAGCTTGAAGGCTCCAAGGGCTTCACCAAGGATCTGTGCCGGGCGAACTGCATCCCGACCGCCGATTACGAGCGCGTTGATACGGTGGCGGAAGCTCGCGCGGCGCTCGGTAATTTCGCCATCCCGGTGGTGATCAAGGCCGACGGGCTTGCCGCCGGAAAGGGCGTGACAGTTGCCATGACGCGCGCCGAGGCCGAAGCCGCGGTCGAGGCCGCGGGCGATGGACCGATGGTTATCGAAGAGTTCCTCATCGGCGAGGAAGCGAGCCTGTTTGCTTTGGTCGATGGCGAAGTCGCTGTCTTCCTGGCGTCCGCTCAGGACCACAAGCGCGTCGGCGAAGGCGATACCGGTCCGAACACCGGCGGCATGGGCGCTTATACGCCGGCTCCCGTGCTGACCGAAGATCTGAAGTGCCGAGCGATGGAAGAGATCGTACGCCCGACCGCGGAAGCGATGGCGCGTAACGGGACGCCGTTCAGCGGTGTTCTCTATGCCGGCCTCATGCTGACCGATGAAGGACCCAAGCTCATAGAATATAATGTCCGCTTCGGGGATCCCGAATGCGAGGCGATCATGCCGCTTATCGACGGCGACTTTGCGGAGTTGTTGCTCGCTGTCGCGACCGGGAAACTCGCCGAGACCGATCCGCCGAAACTGAAAGACGAGCATTCGATGACGATCATCGTTGCGGCCCGCGGCTATCCCGGCACGCCGGCGAGCGGCGGATCGATCCGTCAGGTTGAAACGGCAGAGCAAGTGCCGGGCGTGACTGTCTTCCATGCCGGGACAGCCATCGCCGATGGGACGCTCACGGCCAAGGGCGGGCGCGTGCTCGCCGTCACCGCGGTTGCTGACTCTTTCGCGACTGCGCGGGCGCGCGCGTACCGCGCCGTCGACCAGATCGACTTCGCCGACGGCTTTTTCCGCCGCGACATCGGCTGGCGCGAGCTAGAGCGTGAAAACGCATGAACACCTTCTGGTCCTATTTCTGGCCGATTGCCGCCGCAGCCCTCGTGATCGCAGCAATCGGCGGGCTGATCGCATTCCGCCGTAAGAAGAAGATGCCACTCGTCATCGCGGCCGCCCTGTCCCTCGCCTGGCTGGGGCTTTGGACAGGACCGCTCGGGGCTGCCGACAGATTCACGCGCGTCATCGAGCGCCAGGCGCGCGAAGCGCTCGTCCATTATGAAGAGCCGCAGATGCAGGCGCACTTGCATCGCGGGCCGCTGAGCCGGCGGCTGATCCTCAGCGGGGACAACAAGCTTGATGACTGGCAGCGAGGTGAACTGGTTCGGCTTTTCAGCCAACTGCCGGGAGTGAGCGGCGCGACCTGGGCGGCAAACGATGCGGGTATCCCGCTTGTCCTTGAAGGCGCAATCGCAGCACTCGGAGGCTTCCTAATCGGGCTCGGCCTAGCTTATCTGCTGGAGCTTCGCAGACGCTACAATTCTCAATGGACATGGTGAGCTGAATGGAATTCTTGCGCGACTATTGGTGGGTGATTGTCATTGGGCTGGCGCTTGTGCTCGCCTTCATCCTCCTGCGACCAAAGCAGAGCGTGAAGCTGACCGACAGTGCGCCGATCCGCCCCCACATGCAGGCGCCGCCTCCCGAAGGTCGCGGGATTGCGGGAGAGGCAGCGGACGCAACCAGCGACGTCACCGGGCAAATTCTCGGCGCTCCTGTTCATCGCCATCTCTCCGGCGAGAAGGATGGTGCGGACGACTTCTGCCGGATGAAAGGAGTCGGGCCCAAGTTCGCGGATGCGCTCCACGCGCAGGGCTTCAACCGGTTCGAGCAGCTCGCGCATCTGACATCGACCGAGATCAGCCGGCTGGACGCCCAGCTCGGCGCGTTCAGCGGTAGGCTGACTCGTGACCGCGTGGTCGAGCAGGCGGATTATCTCTCGCGCAACGACACCGACGGTTACGAGCAGGTCTTCGGCAAGCTCTAGCTCGCTTCCGCTCCTTCGGTCTCGGGGGCCCGGCGCTTCGGGCGCGAGGCGATCAGCTTGTCGATCTTGCGCCCGTCAAGGTCGACGATTTCGAACGACCAGCCGTCGTGACGAAAGATCTCGCCCACTTCGGGCAAATGCTTCAGCACTGACAGGGCGAATCCAGCGACCGTAGAAAAATCGCGGTCACCGGGCAGGTTTACACCAAGCCGATCGCTGAGCAGGTCTGCGCTGGCGGCACCGGATACCAGCCAGCTGCCGTCCTCCCTCTCAACGAGGGGGGGTTCTTCGCCATATTCGACGTCGTGTGCGAAGGTGCCGGCAAGGGCAGCCAGGATGCTTCCGGGCGTTACAATGCCGTCGAAATGGCCATATTCGTCGTGAACCAGCGCCAGTGGCACGTCGGCGCTTCGCAGAACGGCGAGCGCGTCCATGGCGTCCATGAGATCGGGAATGACCGGTGCGTTGCGAGAGAGCTTGTTGAGGTCGATCGGCTTCCCTTCGAGCAGGTTGGCCATGACGTCGCGGGTCTGGATCACGCCGACGATATTATCGACCGAGCCGTCCGCCACGGGCACCCGGCTGTGCGAGGTTTCGAGCAAGGCCGCACGGACTTCGTCCGGCGTCGCACCGACATCGATCCAGTCGACATCGGTCCGCGGAGTCATCACTTCGCGCACCGGCCGGTCGGCAAGCCGGACGATCCCTGAGATCATCGCCCGCTCGTCTTCCTCGAGGACGCCGGCCGTCTGCGCTTCTGCGACCACCAGGTGAAGCTCTTCGGCTGTGACCTGATTCTTGGATTGCCGGTCCAGCCCAAAGATCTTGAAGATTAAGGCGCTCGACCGTTCGAGCACCCATACGAAGGGCGCGGTGATGAACGACAGCCAGCGCATCGGTCGCGACATGACCACAGCAATCGGCTCGGGAGAACGAAGCGCGATCTGCTTCGGAACGATCTCGCCAATGACCAGCGACACGTAGGTCGTCAGCACGATCACCAGGCCGAACCCAACTGTGTGGGATGTGTCCGGGCTCAGCCCCAGATAATATTGCATGCGCTCGGCGGTGGGCTCGCCCAGCTTCTCACCGGAGAAGGCGCCGGCGAAGATGGCGATCAACGTGATCCCGCTCTGAACCGTCGACAGGAAGCGGCCCGGGTCCGAGGCGAGCTCGAGCGCACACCGCGCACCGCCGCTGCCGCTCTTGGCCATGGCCTTGAGCCGCGCTTCGCGCGCCGACACGATGGCAAGCTCGCTCATCGCCAGGACGCCGTTCACGAAAACGAGCGCGAGGATCAGGAGGACGTCGAGCCAGGGTATGGGGATTGGTGGTTCGCTCATCGGCGGTCGTGCAACAGTAGCGGGAAGATGTCGTGCTCCACAAGCAGGCTCGGTTCACGAGCGGAACTATCCGTGGCATGCACCGGTTTCATCGAGCACTTCCAGGAGATCCTGCTGACATGAATCGAACCCGCGGCACCATCGCCCTCGGATTTGGCGCTTTGTCCCTCGCGGGTTGCGGGGTCTTTCAGGGACAGCCCCAGCCAGTCACGGCGCGCCCCGCGGCGTTCACGGCGCTCGGCGTCACGGCGGCCTATCTCAACAGCGATGTCATCAGCGGGACGCGGGCCCGCGCCGCCAAGATGCGTGCTGCAGGAATCAGACCGCTTAGCCCCGCTGCGGCGCCCAGCTACATGGCTCGTGCCGCGCAAGAACTGAGGCAGCAGACGGCGGGCATCGGCATCGACGTCGTGCAACTTCCTGACGGAGTGCTCGTGCGCGTTCCGGCGCAGATGACGTTCGACGCAGGCAGCGCGACGATCAAGCCGCAGATTGATGCGACCTTGACCGAGGTCGCGCGGACGCTGAAGACATATAACCAAACCTATATCGACGTCCTCGCCCACACCGACACGTCCGGAACACCGGCGGGCAATCTCTCGCTGTCGCAAAAGCGCGCCGCCGCGGCAGCAACGTTCCTTGGCGGCCGCGGGGTATCCAAGGCGCGGATTGCGTCGAAGGGGCTGGGCGAAGCGGCGCCGCTTTACCCGGCAGAATCGGACGAGACGCAGAAAGCAGCGAATCGCCGGCTCGAGCTCCGGCTCGTTCCCTATCGCGGCTAGCGGCGCTCCGCGAAGAAGGCGCGCAAGAGCTCGGCGGATTCATCTTCGCCGATCCCGCCCAGGATGTCCGGGCGATGATGGCAGGTAGATTGGGCAAAGATTCGCGGGCCGTGAACCACCCCGCCGCCCTTTGGATCCTCGGCGGCAAAGCGCAGCTCCTTGAAGCGGGCCAGCCCGATTGCGGAAGCGCACATCGCGCAGGGTTCTAGCGTCACCCAAATCGTGCATTCATCCAGCCGGGAGGTGCCGAGCTTTTCCCCGGCAGCACGGATTGCTTCCATCTCCGCATGCGCAGTCGGGTCGGTCGAGCCGCGCATGGCATTGCGCGCTTCGGCGACAATCTCGTCTCCGCAAGTGACCACAGCTCCCACCGGCACCTCGCCCGCCGCAGCCGCCTCGGCGGCGAGGTCGAGCGCCCGGCGCATCGGGGCTGGGAGGGGAAAAGCCATGGCGGCGGCCTAGCCAAGGCCGCGCGTCATGTCAGCTATTGAGCGTTGGCGACGTTCTGCGCAGCCTGGTTGGTCGGCGGAACCACCTTCAGCTCCGGAACGGTGACGTTCGCGGTCTTCGTCCCCACCTCGACCGATCCGGTCTGGACGTCGAACGCAGGTGCGTGCCCACCCTTGGCCTGGATCCCATTATACGTGGCGCTGATCTCGGGCGCCTTGGCGCCGCGAATCTGATCGATGTTGATGAAGCCGGTGGCGACGCCCGCGAGCAGCACAAGCACCCCGATGATCAAGATGAATAAGACGGCGCGCATGATCGCGTATCTCCCCGTTGTAACCGATGTTATGTCCGACAACGCCGACAGCCGTAGAGAGTTGCTGCCTGCGCCGCGGTGCAACATTGACGAGACGGGTCCCAGAGGGTAACGGGCGGCGCTTTCCGGGCGCACCCAAGCGCTTAGAACCAAAATCAGGATAGAGACCATGTCGCGGGTTTGCGAGCTGACCGGCAAGGGCCGGCAGGTGGGTAACAACGTTTCCCACGCCAATAACAAGACGAAGCGCACGTTCCTGCCGAACCTGCAGAACGTCACTTTGATCTCCGACGCCCTCGGGCAGAGCGTGAAGCTGCGCGTGTCGACGCATGGCCTGCGTTCGGTCGAGCATGTCGGCGGCCTCGACAACTGGCTGCTGAAGACCAGTGACGACAAGCTGTCGGCCAAAGTCCGCAAGCTGAAGCGCGAGATCGTCAAGAAGGCCGCTGAGCAGGCTGCTTAAGCCTGCTCTAAGCTTCTCAATCTCAACGGGAATTTCCTGAACGCAGGCTGCAACCCGCGTTCAGCGTTGATTGCTCGCGAGTCGCCTAAAGACCCCGCATCGGACGGGGTTTTCCCCTTTTCCCCGTCGCGCCTGGAAACAGGCAGTTTCCCTCGCGTCGCGTAACGAGGGGGGCCCGGTGCGCGTACCGCATCGGGCCCAACTTTTACGCGGTCTCGAACAACCTCGCCAATTGCTCGACCATCGCTCCGGCGAGCTGGTCGGCGTCCATGATCGTGACCGCGCGCTCGTAATAGCGCGTGACGTCGTGGCCGATACCGATTGCGATCAGCTCGACCGTCGAGCGCTTCTCGATCCATTCGATCACTTGGCGTAGGTGCCGCTCGAGGTAAGATCCGCCATTGGCGCTCGCCGTCGAATCGTCGACCGGAGCGCCGTCCGAAATCACCATCAGGATTCGCCGCTCTTCGGGTCGCGCAATCAGGCGGTTGTGCGCCCAGAGCAGTGCCTCGCCGTCGATATTTTCCTTTAGCAGGCCTTCGCGCATCATCAGGCCGAGGTGACGTCGCGCATGGCGGTAGGGCTCGTCAGCGCGCTTGTAGATGATGTGCCTGAGGTCGTTGAGACGGCCCGGGCTTGGCGGACGGCCGTCGGCGAGCCACGCTTCGCGGCTCTGTCCGCCCTTCCAGCCGCGTGTCGTGAAGCCGAGGATCTCGGTCTGGACGCCGCAGCGCTCCAGCGTCCGGGCGAGAATGTCGGCGCAGATCGCAGCAATCGCTATTGGGCGGCCTCGCATCGAGCCTGAATTGTCGATTAGCAGCGAGACGACCGTGTCCTTGAACTCGGTATCACGCTCGATCTTGTAGCTCAGCGAGTGGCCAGGGCTGACCACGACGCGCGCCAGGCGGGCCGCATCGAGCAAGCCCTCTTCTTGGTCGAAATCCCAGCTGCGCGCCTGTTGCGCGAGCAGCCGCCGCTGAAGCCGGTTGGCAAGGCGGGTGACAACATTCTGGAGCCCGCCCATCTGCTGGTCGAGATAGGAGCGGAGCCGCCCCAGCTCTTCCTCGTCGCACAGCTCGACCGCCTCGACGATCTCGTCGAAGCGCTGCGTGTAGACCTTGTAGTCAGTCTCGGGCGCGAGGTCCCAGTTGCGGCGGCCGGCCGAGGCAAACAGGCTGTCGGTGACGTCCTCGCCTGCCGACGTCTCCTCATCGCCCATTTCGAATTCGTCGGCGCCGCCGTCGTCGGCCTGACCCTCCTGCGCCTCCTCGCCGCGCATCTCAACGTCGCCGCCGGCAGGCGTGTCGTCTTCGCCTTGCTCCGCCGGGTCGTCGCCGCCGCCTTGCTCACCCTCGGCTTCATCGCCGCCTTCTTCGGACCGTTCTTCGGCGAGGTCCTCGGCGGTCGCGAGCTCGAGGTCTTCGAGCAGCCGTCGCGACAGCCTGGCGAAGGCAGCCTGGTCGTCGAGCGTTAGCGCCAGCGCATCGAGCTCGGCTGCCGCCTTCTCCTCGATCCACGGGGTGATGAGCTTGAGGCCGGACAGCGCGGCCTGCGGCGGCGCTTCGCCTGTCAGGCGCTCGCGGGCCAGCAACCCAACGGCGGTCGACAGCGGCACTTCTTCAGCCGTGCGTGCGCGCGTGATCGCGTCCCCACGCACACGCGCTTCGGTGAGGCGGTTGAGATTGTCGCGGACGCCCCCCATCGCCTTGGCGCCGAGTGCTTCGACCCGCGCAATCTCGAGCGCGTCGAACACGGCGCGGGCGTCCGCGTCGGCGGGGGCCAGCCGGGTATGCAGGCTCGCATCGTGGTGGCGCAACCGAAGCGCAACCGAGTCCGCTGCACCGCGCGCTTCTGCCACCAACCGCGGCTCGAGCGCCGGTCCCGGCGACGGAACACGAGCGGTCTTGCCCGAAGCCGGCGCGGCCTCGGTCGCAAAGACAACATCGACGTCGGCATCCTTCGCGATGGCACGCGCGGCGCCCGCGAGTGCCCGACGGAAGAGGTCGATGCGTTCGGCCATGGCACTCCAATAGCCCGGGCTGCAAAGGTCCGGAAGGTCCAGCGAACGTGTTAGAACGCTATCGGAAGATGTCGGACAAACAACTGAGAAAGTTGTGTAAATATCACGGCGCTCGGGAATCGATCCAACAGCTCGCTAGCGGCCGTTCTATCGCTGGTTGGACTCCCCCAAAGGATTGATTGCGACGGTGGTCCTCGCCCATGTCGATGGCCAACAGCCCGACGTCGGCCCAGTCTTGCTTCACCACTCCGGCGTCTCAGCCGGAGACTTCATCTTCGGCTGATCCGACTGAACCGAAAGTGCCGCCGCGGATGTCGCTTCCGGGGCGACATTTCTGGGCGGGCTTAAGCCTTGCCAACGACGCTTTCGGGAAGGTCCTCGCCGAACACTCGCTGGTAATATTCGGCGATCAGGGGCCGTTCGGCTTCGTCGCACTTGTTGAGGAAGCTGACGCGGAACGCATAGCCGACGTCGTTGAAGATGTGGGCGTTCTGTGCCCAGCTGATCACCGTGCGCGGGCTCATGACGGTCGAGATATCGCCGTTGATGAAGCCTTGCCGCGACAGGTCCGCGACCTTGATCATCTTGTCGACGATATCCTTGCCGCCCGGTTCGTCATATTCGCCAGACTTGGCGAGCACGATCTGCGCTTCGACCGCTGCCGGCAAGTAATTCAGCGTCGTAACGATGTTCCAGCGGTCCATCTGGCCCTGATTGATCGCCTGCGTGCCGTGATAGAGGCCGGTGGTGTCGCCAAGGCCGACCGTGTTGGTAGTCGCGAACAAGCGGAACCAGGGGTTCGGCCGAATAACGCGGTTCTGGTCGAGCAGCGTGAGCTTGCCCTCGGCTTCCAGCACTCGCTGGATCACGAACATCACGTCCGGGCGCCCGGCATCATATTCGTCGAATACCAGTGCGACCGGATGCTGCAGCGCCCACGGGAGCAGCCCTTCGCGAAATTCGGTCACCTGCTGGCCGTCGCGAAGCACGATCGCGTCGCGGCCGACGAGGTCGATGCGGCTGATATGCGCGTCGAGGTTGATTCGGATCAGCGGCCAGTTGAGGCGCGCGGCGACCTGTTCGATGTGGGTCGACTTGCCGGTGCCGTGATAGCCCTGGACCATGACGCGGCGGTTCTTCGAGAAGCCGGCGCAGATTGCCATCGTCGTGTCCGGGTCGAACACGTAGGTCGGGTCGAGGTCGGGCACGCGCTCGTCGGCCTCGCTGAACGCGGGCACTTCCATGTCCGAATCAACACCGAACAATTCGCGGACTTTCACGACTTTGTCGGGTGAGGCCATCAGCGTCTCTGCGCGGCTTTCGGGATCGGCGTTGGGAAGGTCAGTCATCCTGGGAGGCCTTAAGGGAATGGCGGGCACGCCTCAACTCACCTTGACCTTTTCGGGCAGCGGAAAGAGCGTAACGAAGCGCTTCGCCAAGTCGAAATCGCCTTCGATGCGGATGGTCTCGAATGGTGCGCCGCCGTGGATCACGCCGGCAATCGCGCTCGGCTCACCGATGAAGGTGACAGCGGCATCGTCGGGTTCGCGCCGGTCGACGTCCAGGCGGCCGTCATGGACGTGCGTGACGTAGGAGGCATCACCGAAGCGAAAACCGATCAGCGCATCGAGGCCGGCTGCCTGCTCGGCCGAGATCAGCGTCTGCAGCGACATCACCACCGAGACATGGCTCATTCGAAGCGCCGGATTGTGGAGCGGACTGCGCGCAGCCCATTTGCCGAGATTGGCTATAACGGGGATCACCTCGAGCCCCCAGGGAGTCGCTTCATAGACCTGCACCGACGCGGGCGGCGGGAGCTTGAGCTTCCGCACCAAGCCCCGCGCCTCGAGCTCGCCCAGCCGCTGCGTCAGGACGTTGGCGCTGATTCCTTGAAGATCGATGCGCAGCTCCGAGAACCGACGGGGTCCGTAGGCCAGCTCCCGAAGCACCAGCATCGCCCAGCGCTCGCCCAGCAATTCCATCGCATGCGCGAGTCCGCAGGCGTCATCGAACCGCCTTTTCTCTTCGCTTTGTCGATCTTTAGTTATTTTTTCTAACTGCACAGTTGCTATTTATAACTTCTGAGGCCAAAAGACAAGCGAATCGAGTCGCAAACAAGGGAGAAAAAGCGATGTCACGGATGATTTTTGTGAACCTGCCGGTGAGAGACCTGGAACGCTCGAAGGCTTTTTACAAAGTCATCGGCTTCCGGAACGAGCCCAAATTCTCGAACGACGCCGCGGCGATGATGGTGCTCTCTGACACTATCTCGGTGATGCTCCTCACTCACCCGTTTTATGCAACGTTCACCCGCAAGCCGATTGCCGACTCACATGCCAGCAGTCAGGTGCTGCTCTGCATTTCTTGCGAGTCCCCCGCCGAGGTCGACACGATCACCGACGCAGCGGGTGCGGCCGGCGGAAAGATCGACGTTTCGCAGGAGGACCAGACGAAGGGCGGGCCGATGTACGGACGCGATTTCGAGGATCCCGACGGCCATCAGTGGGCGCCGATGTGGATGGATCCAGAATTCGCCGAAAAGGGCGCGCATCCCGTCGAAGACGAAGCAGCAGCGTAACAATCGAAGCCTAGGAGGGACACATGCCAGTCGACTCGAACGCGGCGATCGAGATCACCGCCTTTCGCTGGGTACCGGATTTCGCCCAGGGCCTGGTCCGCGACCTGCGAGCCCGCTGGGCGCTCGAGGAGGCGGGGCTCAGCTACAAGGTTCGCCTGCTCGACCAGCAGCGGCCGCCTGAATATCTGCTTGAGCAGCCGTTCGACCAGGTCCCGTGCTTCAATGATGGCAAGGTCCGGATTTTCGAGACCGGGGCGATAGTCCAGTACATCGGCGAGCAGAGCGAAGTGCTTCTGCCGCGCGATCAGCAGGGCAAGTTCCGAGCGATCCAATGGACCTATGCGGCACTCAACAGCGTCGAGCCGGCGCTAATCAACCTGCTGCTGATCGACGTTTTCTTCACCGGGCAGGAATGGGCCACGCTCCGCCGGCCGGGTGCCGAGGACTTCGTGAAGCAGAAACTGAAGCGGGTATCGGAATGGCTCGGCGACAAGCAATGGCTCGAGGGTGATCGGTTCACCATCGGCGACCTGGTGATGACGACGACGCTTCGCTTCCTGCGGCATACCAATCTCGTCGCCGAAACTCCCGGCCTCGGCGATTACCTGAGGCGCGCCGAGGCGCGGCCGGCATTCCAGAAGGCGCTGGCCGACCAGCTCGCGACCTTCACCGCCAACCAACCCCAACCCGAACCGGAAGGAGCAGTAGCATGACCTATTTCGAAGGTTTCATCGCCCCCGTCCCCGAAGCGAACAAGGACGCCTATCGCAAGCATGCGACCAACTTCTCGTCGCTATCGCCCGAGTTCGGCATCGGGCGGCATGTCGAAGCCTGGGACAGCGACGTTCCCGAAGGCAAGAACACCGACTTCCGCAAGGCGGTCGATGCCAAGCCCGACGAAAAGATCGTCTTCGCTTTCTTCGAATATCCGTCGAGACAAGCCCGCGACGCCGCGAACAAGAAGTTCATGAGCGACCCGCGCATGGAGGAAATGGGCAAGGACATGCCGTTCGACGGCAAGCGGATGATCATGGGCGGTTTCAACGCTGTTGTCGAAGAAGGTCGCGGTGGCGGCACTTACGTCGATGGGATCGTCGTGCCGGTTCCCGAGGGCAAGCGCGACGAATATGCGCAGCTAGCCGGAACCAACGCCAAGGTCTTCATGGAATATGGCGCGTCACGCGTGATCGAAGCGCTCGGTGACGATGTGAACCCTGGCCAGGTCACCGACTTCTATCGCGCGGTGCAGGCCAAGGACGGCGAGATCGTCGCGTTCTCCTTCATCGAATGGCCGAACAAGGCCACTCGCGACCAGTCGTGGGAGAAGATCATGAAGGACAACCGCATGCAGCATGGCGGCGGGCTGTTCGACGGCAGCCGCATGTTCTGGGGCGGCTTCGATACGATCGTCGACACGGCCGACGCCCGCACTCCTGTGACGGCGTAACCAGCCAACCAAAAATCGAAGGAGGGACATCATGACGGACGTTCGTGACACCCCGACTGCAGCCAACGACACGATGACCAACCCGATCGGCGATTTCATCTGGTACGAGCTGATGACCCCGGACCCCGAGGGATCGAAGAAGTTCTACGACGCCGTCGTCGGCTGGAACGTCAGCGGGGCCGAGGAAGCCTATAACGGCTACCGGATGATTGGCCGGAGCGACGGCGGCTTCGCCGGCGGTTTCCTGCCGCTGACTCCGGACATGCAGTCGAACGGCGCCTTTCCAACCTGGCTCGGCTACATCTTCGTCGACGACGTCGACAAGAAGATCGCAGCGATCGAGGCCGCGGGCGGCAAGACCTGGATGCCGGCAACGGACATCCCGAATGTGGGTCGAGTCGCCTTGCTGTCGGACCCGCAGGCGGCGCCCTTCTATGTCATGAAGCCGATCCCGCCGTCGGGCGACCCGAACGCGAAGAGCGACGTCTTCTCGCCTTCGGCAGAACAGCGGGTCGGCTGGAACGAGCTCAGCACCACCGACCCAGTCGCGGCGCGCAGCTTCTATGAACAGCAGTTCGGTTGGGACGCCGACGAGTTCATGGATATGGGCGAACTAGGCGAATACCGCTTCCTCGCACAGAGCGGCACGCGCATCGGGGCGCTCTGCGGGACCATGCCAGGCGCCCAGTCCAAGTGGCGCTATTACATCCGCGTCCCTTCGATCTCGAAAGCCAGGGACACGGCGGAAGCCAAGGGCGGTACCATTCACATGGGGCCCCACCAGGTCCCGACCGGCGACTACATCATCATCGGCACCGACCCGCAGGGCGCTGAGTTCGCGCTCGTCGGCGGCCAGTAACCCCCAAGGTATTGGAGGAAGAACATGACGAACAAGCTGACTACCTGCCTGTGGTTTGACCATGGCGAGGCGCGCAAGGCGGCGGAATTCTACGCCGCCACCTTCCCCGATAGCCGTGTCGGCTCTGCCATGGCGGCTCCCGGCGATTTCCCGGGGGGCGACACCGGCGCCGAGCTGACCGTAGACTTCACCGTGCTTGGCCGCGAGTTTGTCGGCCTCAATGGCGGCCCGAACTTCAAGCCCAATGAGGCGGTCAGCTTCATGGTCGTAACCGAGAACCAGGAAGAGACCGACCGCTACTGGAACGCGATCACGAGCAACGGCGGCGAGGAGAGCATGTGTGGCTGGTGCAAGGATCGCTGGGGCTTCTCGTGGCAGATCACCCCGCGCGTCCTGCTTGAGGCGAACACCAACCCGGACAAAGCCGCGGCCAAGCGCGCGTTCGAAGCGATGATGACGATGCGCAAGATCGATATCGCCAAGATCGAGGCCGCGCTCAATGGCGAGGCCGTCAATGCGTAGGATCGTCGGCGCGACGTTCGTTTCGCTCGACGGCGTAATGCAGGGACCAGGGGGGCCGACCGAAGACCCGACGAACGGGTTCAAGTTCAGCGGTTGGCTCCCGCCTGTCGGCGACGACGCGATCGATCGCAAGATCGGCGAGTTGTTCGGCCGGCCCTTCGACCTGCTGCTCGGCCGCCGGACGTACGAAATCTTCGCCGCTTACTGGCCATACGCGAGCGACCAGATGGCGGGCATCCGCGACCCGTTCAATTCGTGCACTAAATATGTCGTCACGCACCGCGACCAGCCCTTGGCCTGGGAGAACAGCAAGCGCGTGGGTGACATCGAAGACCTACGCGAGATCAAGCAGGGCGACGGGCCAGAGATCATCATCCAGGGCAGCAGCACGCTCTATCCACAGCTGCTCGAAGCCGGCCTGCTCGACGAGCTGACCTTGATGATTTCGCCCATCGTCTTGGGCAAGGGCAAGCGCCAGTTCGGTGACGGCACGCCGCCGAAGACGCTGAAGATGACCGAGCATTATGTCTCGGACGGCGGCAACATCGTCGCCACCTTCCAGCCTGCCGGGCCGGTGGAAATCGGCACCTACGTGACCGAGCCGCCAAGCGAGCGCGAGAAGGTGAGGCAGGCCGAAATGGCGGAGGGCCATTGGTGACTCAACAGCTCTACGGTCACCGCTTTTCATCTTACACCTGGAAGCCCCTGATCGCGCTTTACGAAACCGGCACGCCGTTCGAGTTCCGTGATGTCGAACAGGCCGACGTTCAGGCCGAGCTCGCTTCCCATTGGCCGGTCGCCAAGTTCCCGCTGCTGGTGGATGGAGGCGAGCCGATCATGGAATCGACCATCATCATCGAGCACGTCGCTCCGAAACTAGTTCCGGCGGACCGCGACGATGCGCGCGAGGTGCGGATGCTCGATCGCGTGTTCGACAATGCCGTGATGACGCCGATGCAGGCGGTTGTCGCCGAGCATTTGCCGTTCATCACCGACACGCCTGACCCGAACCGGATCGCCCGGGCGCGTGCGGCGCTCGACAAGATCTATCCATGGCTCGATGCGCGGCTGGCTGGGAGAGCATGGGCGGCGGGCGGTACATTCACTCTCGCGGATTGCTCCGGCGCTCCAGCGCTTTTCTATGCCGACTGGGTCCAGCCAATTCCGGAGGAACTCAGCGCACTAAAGGGATATCGCGCCAAGGTGCTGGCGCGGCCATCGGTTGCCCGGGTCGTGGACGAAGCCCGACCCTACCGCGCCTACTTCCCACTTGGAGTGCCTGACCGCGATTGACGATATGATGTAACACTATATCATAAACGGACTTGGAGGAGTCCGCTCATGCGCATGATCGCCGTCCTGACGCTCACACTTTCTCTCGCGGCCTGTGGTAACCCGCGACCTGACGCGCGGGGCGTCGACCACGACGAAACGCTTCTTATCGTCACCGCAAGCGGGCGGGCCGATACACGACCGGACGAGGCGCACCTGCAGCTCGGTGTGCAATCTCAGGCGGCCACAGCTGGGGACGCGAGCCGTCTCAATCGAGACAAGATGAATGCCGTCACTACGGCGCTGGCTAAGCTCGGAGTGAAAGCCGACGACCTGCAAACACGCAACCTCAGTCTGTCACGGATCGATTATGGCAAAGAACGAGGCCAGTTCCGCGCGTACAATGTCATCGATGTGAAGATGCGCGACATGACCAAGGTCGGTGACGCCGTAACCGGCGTTACTGAAGCCGGCGCCAACGTCATGTCGGGGCCAGACCTTCAAGTGTCTGACCGCGAGACAGCGAGCAAGTCGGCCTACGCTGCGGCATACCGAGCGGCGCGCTCTCGCGCGGAGGCCTATGCTGGCGCTGCGGGGTTGAAGATTGGGCGCGTGCTGGCGATTCGAGACGGTGGCGATCCGAGCACTCCAGCAATGGAATATGCTGACATGGCGGCCTTGAGAGTTGCACCTCCGACGGTCCAGGCCGAGGCTGCGCCGGTTCCGTTCAGCGCGGGCCAGAACACCACCGAAGTCCAGGTGCGCGTGGACTTCGCGCTAAAGCCCTAGGCGAAGGCGGCCGACTTCCGCAGCAGCTGGTAGGCTTCGATCACTTCGCCGAGCCGCCCCTCGTGGCTGCGGTCACCGCCGTTCTTGTCAGGGTGGAAGTGGCGGACGAGGCTCGAATAGCGCTTGCGGAGCGCATGCATGTCGGCGTCCTCGCCCAAGCCCAGCACGCCAAGCGCGCGGCGCTCGGCCCGGTCGAACCGCGACGACTTCTTGTCCTTGAGATGCGCGAACCGCGCCGAGATCGCATCAAGCGGATCGGCGAAGTCGCTCCATGCTGGCGCTGGGTCGGCGCCGTTCGACGCGAACGGGCGGCTATGGCGTTCCCAGCCGGCCAGCGGCGACTGCGCGTCCTGGATCTCCTCCGGGCTCATGCCGTCGAAGAAATTGTACCGCGAATTATGCTCGCGGACGTGGTCGAGGCACAGGAACCGCCACTCGCCCGGCCCGTCGAAATTCGCCGGCTGAAGCGGAGCCTTGAACTCGCCGGGCGCCCCGCACCCGCGGACGGCGCATCTTGCCCTCGCCCCTTCGACCCGTCCGTGCATCCTGGCTTGTCTCGACGCCATACAGCACCTCTATATAGGAGCCATGAACGCTCAAGGAACCGGACCGGTCGCGACTGAAATGCTTCGCCGGCTCAACTCGGCGCTAACATCCACGAACATTCAACTGATCGACGACAGCGAGCAGCATCGCGGGCACGGCGGCTACAATCCCGCGGGCGAAAGCCACTTCAGCTTGCGCATCGAGAGCCCCGCCTTCACTGGCAAGAGTCGCGTCGAGCGCCAGCGGATGATCTATGCCGCGCTCGGCGACCTCATGGACGCGCGGGTCCACGCCCTGTCGATCAAGGCCACCGCGCCAGGCGAATAAGGCGACGGCGAACCGCCGCCCTCCCCCTGATTAGAGTGCCAGTTGCAAACCGAGCCGGCCGCCAATCGCGGCGTGGCCCTGCTGCTGCTCGGCATTCACCTCGCCGGCGACGGTAATTCCGGTGCCACCGCCCGACACGCGGATTCCGCCCCGCCAGCCGCTGGTGCGATCCTCCGGAGTCAGCGTGAACGGCTGTCCGCCGTCGAAATGCGCCACGGTCTGACCGAGCGAGCCACTGAGGATCTGCCGCCGGCCGCCCTCGATCTCGACCCGCAGCCAGTCTTCCTGCGGATCGAGGCTAAGCAAGTCGTAGCCGAGCGCAAGGCCGGCGTTGGCCGCAGTCTCGTCGCTGGTCCGGCCGTCGACGATGAGGTCGAACGCCGCGCCGCCGCCGGTTTCGGTGTAGCCCTTCTCCTTCAGGCGGAAATATTCGAGCGAGGCGTTCGGGCGAGCCGTGAGCCGGCCTCTACGAAGTTCGTAGGAAAGCCCGCCGGTCGCCGACATGAGGCGCCCGTTCCATTTGCCCTCGGCGTTGCGAGTGATGGTCGCCCCGTCGGCCGTACCGGTAAATGTCCGGTTGCCCTTGAAGCTGATCGTCCCTGCCGAGCCACGCGCGAACGCGTGGAGATGACCGAAGTCCGCCCGCCAGTAGAGTCCGCCCTCATACTGGTTGTCGAGCAGCTTCTTGTCCTTGCCATTCATGTAATCGAACGACAGGCCGAGACTGCCAAAGCCCCCAAGACGACGCTCGAACCCGAGCGCAGCGCCCCAGCCGGTGAGGTTGTAGGACGACGTCGAGCCGATCGACTTGCTATTGCCCCACGCGACCTGCTGCGCCCACACGCCCCAGCCATCGTGGTCGGAAACCGGCGAACGCGGGTCGGCGAGGATCTCGGCGGTCAGGCGCGATCCGCGAGTAACATTCTCGAACGAGCCGCCCGCGTGGTCGGGCAGCATCTGCTGCAGCGAGCTCTTCAGAGTCGCGCTGTCGGTGAGGTCGAGCAACACGCCGGCCACTCCGGAGTCCGCGTCAGCGGCATTAACGACGGCGTTGAAGATGCTGCTTTCCGACGCATTGAGACCGAGTTCGGACGTGTTCTTGAGCGTGACCACGAGCGAGATCTGGTTCGGTGTGCTCGTGACGAGATTGGCGTTGTAGAGGAAGGGCAGGCTCGCGGCTGACGTCGACAGGTTGCCCGCCCCCGTAAGCGTTCCCGCCTGCACGATCTTGTAGGTACCGGCGACGCCGCCGACGCTGAGCAGGTTGAGCTTGACCTTGGTGCCGGTGCCGAAGTCCGCGGCCCCTGCGACATTGTATTGCGTCACGACGTTCGTGCCCTGGTTCAGGGTAACGCCGAGGGTCGATCCGGCGCCCGTCGTCAGCGACGCGAGGTTCACGACTCCGGTGTTGCTGACGTCCAGGGTGCTTCCCGCGCCAACGTTCAAGGCCAAGCCATTGCTGTTCGACAACGTTCCGCGGAACACCGACGTGCCCGTCAACGCGAGCGTGTCTGAGCCGCCACCAAAGTCGATGCTGCCGTTCAGTATCGACGTGCCCGCCAGCTGGACGCTATCAGAGCCGCTGCCGAACGCGACCGCGCCGGTCATGGCGGCATCGCCCGACAGCTTCAGCTGGTTGTTGCCGAGCCCGAACTTCGCCGCGCCGGTGACCGTACCGTCGGCGACATCGAGCAAATCGTTGCCGCTTCCAAACTGCATCAGGCCCGAAATCATGGGGGCGGACGTGCCGCTGGCGACCGCAAGCTGCTTGACGGTGACTCCGGTCGTGTTGGCGCCGACGTCGAAGGCGATGCCGCTGTCACCCAGCGTCGAGGGATTGGCGACGCCGATCGCGCCACTGTTCTCGATCAAGGTCACCCCGCCCGACTTGTCCACAATCGCCGCCGCCGTTCCGAGCGCGGTCGAGCGCCCTGCTTGGATCGTGCCGGTGTTGCGGATGGTCGTCACAGTCGCGCCGGCGTCGATGAGGAGCGCTTGCGACTTGCTCGTCGCAGTGCCGGCACCGCCGGCCGTGACGGTCCCGGTCACCTTGATTTCCGGCACCGATGCGCCGCTGCCGAAATGGATCGCGGTCGCGTCCGCCTGCGAGGCCGTCGCGGTCACCGTCCCCGCTACAGTCATGCCGCCGGCGATACTGACATTATGGCCGAGGTCGCCGATCGAAATGCCGGTCGAGGAAACGTTCTGGTAGACGCCCGAGGAGGAAACGCTCCCCTTCACGACCAGGCCGTGCCCGTCGGTCGAGGACGCTACCGCGCCAATTGTGGTGTCCGCGCTGCTCGACCCGATGACGATGGCCGGCGCCTGGCCGAACACGGAGATGGTCGACGTGCCCTCGTTCGCGTCGGGAATGCCGTCATCGTCTTCGTCGGCGTCGGTGGTACTGTTGTCCGCAGGTTTGGCGTCGAACAGGATTCCGCCCGCGACATTTCCGCCGATGCGGACCGCCGGGCCGCCCTGCAGCAGGTCGTCGGCGTCGAGCTTCGACGTGTCCGCCGGGGCGGTCGACGAGCGATAGCCAGTCGCCGCAATGTTGTTCTGGATGACGATCGCGCCCCCGACGTTGCCGTCGAGCGCTAGGCCAACCGAGTTCGCGCCCTGGACCTTGATGCTGCCGTTGGTCAGCGTGACGTTGCCGCTGATGTCACCGGCCTTGATGCCGAAGCTGTTGTCGCCGAGCACGGTGATCGCCCCCGTCGTGTGGGTGATCGAACCACTGAGCGGGCTGTCGATGGCGATGCCGGCCGAATTGTTGCCGTCGACGGTAACGCCGCCGCTGTTGACGATATTGCCGGTGAACGTCCCGCCGCCCAGCACGTGGATTCCGAACCGGTTCGTGCCCTGCGCAAACGGTCCGTCGAGGTCGCCGTCATTGTCGCTGTCGGTCGGTGTGTAATTCTCGTCGATCGTGATCGAGCCGGTGTTGTTGATGTTGCCGGTGAGGTTGGTGTTGGCGAGGATGCCGGTCGAATTGTCAGCGCCGGCAATCGCGATCGCGCCTTCGTTCTTGACGCTGTCATTGCTGTTGATGGTGACCGCGGCGCCGCTAGTCGGCTTGACCGATCCGGTCGAGCTGATTCGCAGATCGTCGTTGGCGGTGCCGGTCAGGACTGGCGTGGTGACAGCCGTGCTGATCACAGTTTCAGCAGCGGCAGGGATGGTACTCAGCAGAAGAGCCACCGGGGTAAGGGCGGTGGCAGCAAGCAAACAACGCATTGAAATCGTTCCCTTGTTTACGGGCGCGAGTCATCGGACCCGGCTCCATCGTTGGACCGCGCAGACGGCCGCTCGCTCCTGCGGCAACAAGGCGCGCACCCCAGCGCGCCGCCGAAGCAGCGATTCGTTCACGCTCGTGATTGGAGCCATCCCTCAGGCCCCGATCGGAAGGCCCGCTCAAACCGCTTCCGGAATGAATCCCAGATGAACAAACTGTCAGCTTTCGTCGAACGGAGGAAGCGACTAGGCCCCGCCCATGACGGACGATCCCTTCACACAAACCATCGCCCCGGTCACCCACGACCTCGGTGCGTTCAAGGTCAATCGAACCCTCCCGTCACGCGAGCGGACGATGGTCGGACCGTTCATCTTCGTCGATGAGTTCGGGCCCGCCCGGCTTCCCGCCGGACTGGGCATGGATGTCCGGCCGCATCCGCACATCAACCTCGCCACCGTTACTTACTTGTTCGAAGGCGCGATCGAGCATCGCGACAGCATCGGCAGCCATGCGGTGATCGAGCCGGGCGCAGTGAACCTGATGACGGCGGGCAGCGGGATCGTCCATTCCGAGCGCTCGCCGCAGACGCTCCGCCCCGACGGACCGAGCCTCTACGGGATGCAGACCTGGATCGCGCTTCCCGATGGGCGCGAGGAAGTCGATCCCGCGTTCGACCATGTGGCCGCGACTGGCCTGCCGCTGGTTGAGCTCGACGGAGCCAAGGCGCGGGTGTTGATGGGCTCGCTCTGGGGCTCGACGGCAGCGACGCGCTGCGATTCCCCGACCATCTACGCTGATATCGAGCTTGGCGCGGACAGCGCCGTCCCGATCGACAGCGACGCCGATGAGCGCGCGATCATGCTGGTCGGCGGCGACGCCGCCATCGACGGCCAGCGACTCGATACCTTCACCCTCTACATCCTGAAGCCCGGCTACACCCCCGTTTTATCGAGCGCCGGCGGCGGCCGCGCGATGCTGCTCGGCGGCCAGGCCTTCCGCACGCCGCGCCACGTGTTCTGGAACTTCGTCTCCTCGTCGCGCGACCGGATCAATCAGGCCAAGGCCGACTGGAAGGCCCAGCGCTTCGCGAAGATCCCAGGCGATGACCAAGAGTTCATCCCGATCCCGGAAGTGCCGAAGACGGTCAGCTATCCGTGACCGAATTCCGGCGCATCCAGGTTCGCAAGGACGCGCATTTGAACGTCGCTCTCGCGGGCGATCAGCGCTCACCGGCGGTGGTGATGCTTCATGGTTTCCCGGAATCGCACCGGACGTGGCGGGCGATCGCGCCGAAGCTTGAGGACCGCTTCTACCTCGTCATGCCCGACCAACTCGGGTTCGCGGGATCGGACCGGCCTGAGGAGGAGAAGGCCTACGAAGCCGAAAAGCTGATCGGCGACATCCTCGAACTCGCAGACGCGCTGGGGCTGGAGACCTTCGCTTTGGTCGGACACGATTGGGGTGGAGCGATCGCCTGGACCGCAGCGCTCAAATGTCCCGAGCGCCTCAGCCGGCTGGCGATCATCAACGCGCCGCACCCCTACATCTTCCAGAAGAGCCTGATCGAGGATTCGGACCAGCGCGACGCCTCCCAGTACATCACGGCTTTTCGCACGCCCGGCTTCGAAAAGGCGGTCGAGCATATGGGCTTCGACACCTTCTTCGAGAAAAGCTTCTCCAAGCACGTCGACCTGGCGATCATCTCGGACGCAGAGAAGCAGCAATATCTCGCCGAATGGTCGCAGCCAGGTACGCTGACCGCCATGCTTAATTGGTATCGGGCGTCGAAGCTGATCGTACCGCCGCCGGGCATAACCGTTCCGCTCCCTGATTTCCTGCTGAAAGCCTTCCCGAAGATCGAGGTGCCGACGCTGGTAGTTTGGGGAATGAAGGACAGCGCGCTGCTGCCGATCCAGCTCGACGGCCTCAACGAACTGGTCGACGACATCCTGGTGGCTCGGCTGTCGGAAGTCGGCCATTTCGCGCCGTGGGAGGCGCCCGATCTGGTCATCCGCGCGCTCGAGCCCTTCCTTGCCGAGGACCTGCCCGCTATCGCACCCGCGGCATGACCCAAGTTCGATCCCGTTCGCGTTCCGCTGCCCGCCTTGCCGCGGTCCAGGCGCTATACCAGCATGACATGGAGGGAACGCCGATCGCGCGCCTGCTCCACGAGTTCCACGAGCACCGCCTCGGCGCGACGATCGAGGACGAGAAATATCACGAAGCCGAGCAGGACTTTTTCGACGATATCGTGATGGGTGCAAAGGCTCGGCAGGGCGACATCGATGCACTTATTAGCGGACGGCTGGCCGAGGGGTGGACGCTGGAGCGGCTCGACCGGCCGATGCGAGCGATCCTTCGCGCTGGCGCATATGAGCTCATCGCCCGCGCCGACGTTCCGGTCGCGACCGTGATCACCGAATATGTCGATGTCGCGCACGCCTTCTACGACAAGCGCGAAAGCGGGTTTGTGAACGGCCTGCTCGACGCTATCGCCAAAGAGGCGCGTTCGACCACGGCTGACTGATGCGTGAGCGTGAAGTCATCGCGCGTCTCCGTCGGTTTGCGACCGACCCGGCGGCGCGCGGGCTGCTCGACGACGCAGCGGTGATCGATGGCCTGGTCCTAACCCACGACACGATCGCAGAGGGCGTCCACTTCCTGCCTTTCGACCCGCCGGCCAGCGTCGGCTGGAAGCTGGTGGCGGTAAACTTGTCGGACCTCGCCGCCAAAGGCGCGTCGCCGACCGCGGCCTTGCTGTCGCTGACGATAAGCGGCGACGGCGAATGGGAAGTCGCCTTCCTCGCGGGAATCGAGGCCGCCTGCGAGAGCTATGGCCTTCCCCTGATCGGTGGCGACACGATTGCCCTGCCCGTCGGCGCGCCACGGGTCCTCGGCCTGACCGCGATCGGACGCGCCGGTGAAAAGATCCCCGATCGATCGGGTGGCGAAGCCGGGGATAAGCTGTGGATTGTGGGAACGCTCGGCGACTCAGCCGAGGGCCTCTCACAGCTCGAAATCGACGCCAACGCGACCGGGCCTCTCGTCGACATTTTCCGCCGGCCAGTCCCGCTCCTTGCCGCGGGGCAAGCGATCGCGCCTCATGCCAAAGCGATGATGGACGTTTCCGACGGCCTGCTGATCGACGCCCTCCGCCTCGCCCAGGCGAGCGGTTGCGCCGCCGAGATCGACATGGATGCCCTGCCACTGTCGACCGCCTTCATTGCCGAACGCGGCGATCATCTCGACGCCCGGCTCTTCGCGGCGACCGGCGGCGACGATTACGCATTGCTCGCCGCCCTCCCGCCAAAGCTCGACCCGTCAACACTTTCTTTACCACCCGGGACGAGGATTGGCCGCATCGGAGTCCTGACTGCCGACAAGCCGAACATCCGGCTGACCAGCAACGGGACATCGATCGAGTTGCCGGAGAGATTGGGCCATGAACATCACAGCCGTTCCGCTCCGCCAGTGGGTGATCGCGATTAGCGGGCTGCTGTCCGGCGCGACGTTCGCCCTCCTGCTTCATTAATTCAAGCTAAGTTCCCGACGGTTGCAAGGTTAGGCCACGCCTCATAAAGGGGCGAGGGATTTACCGGCCGTGCGACCGCATGCCGGACTTTCGATTGCCGCCAACGGGGAAACCACATGAATTTGCTTCTGATCGCCATCGCTTGTGGCGTGATTGCCGTTCTCTACGGAATTCTCACCATCATGCAGGTGCTCAAGGCGCCCGCAGGCAATGAGCGGATGCGTGACATCGCCAGCGCCGTCCAGGAGGGCGCGCAGGCCTATCTCGCTCGCCAGTATCGCACCATCGCCATCGTCGGTGTGGTCGTCGTGGCTCTCGTCTTCTATTTCCTCGGCCCGGTTTCGGCCGTCGGCTTCCTGATCGGCGCACTGCTGTCAGGCGTGACCGGCTTCGTCGGCATGAACGTGTCGGTGAAGGCCAATGTCCGCACCGCCGAAGCGGCCCGGACGTCGCTCCAGGGCGGCCTGACCATGGCGTTCCGCTCGGGCGCGATCACCGGCATGCTCGTGGCGGGCCTTGGACTCCTCGCGATCTCGGTCTTCTTCTATTACCTGACCGGTATTGCCGGCCATGCGCCGAATGACCGCGTCGTCGTCGATGCACTCGTCGCCCTCGCGTTCGGCGCTTCGCTGATTTCGATCTTCGCCCGTCTTGGCGGAGGCATCTTCACCAAGGCCGCAGACGTCGGCGCCGATCTCGTCGGCAAGGTCGAGGCCGGAATTCCCGAAGACGACCCACGCAATCCCGCGACGATCGCCGATAACGTCGGTGACAATGTCGGCGACTGCGCCGGTATGGCCGCCGACTTGTTCGAAACCTATGTCGTGACGCTCGGCGTGACGATGGTGTCGATCGCCCTGACCGTCACGTCCGGCGGCAGCGACCTCTTGCTGAAGCTGATGAGCCTCCCGCTGATCATCGGCGGCGTTTGCATTGTCACCTCCGTCATCGGAACCTACATGGTCCGTCTCGGCTCCAAGGGGTCGATCATGGGCGCGCTCTACAAGGGCTTCTGGACCTCGGCCGTGCTCGGCGCGATCCTCGCTTACCCGGTCACCCAGTATGTCATCGGCGACATGAATGCGATCATTGCGACGATACCGGGCGTCGGCGATGCCCAAATCCCGCTGACCGGGATGAAGCTGTTCTACTGCATGCTGATCGGCCTCGGCCTCACCGGCCTACTGGTGTGGATCACCGAATATTACACCGGCACGAACTATCGTCCTGTGCAGAGCATCGCCAAGGCATCGCAGACGGGTCACGGCACCAACGTCATCCAGGGGCTGGCGATCAGCCTTGAGTCGACGGCACTGCCGACGATCGTCATCGTTGTTGCGGTGATCGCGGCCTACCAACTCGCGGGCGTCATCGGCGTCGCCTTCGGTGCGACCTCGATGCTTGCCATGGCGGGTATGGTCGTTGCGCTCGACGCCTACGGTCCGGTCACAGACAATGCCGGTGGCATCGCCGAGATGGCCGGGCTCGAGGAGGACGTGCGCACCCGCACCGACGCACTCGACGCGGTCGGCAACACGACGAAGGCAGTGACCAAAGGCTACGCCATCGGCTCGGCGGCCTTGGCGGCGCTGGTGCTGTTCGGAGCTTACACGACCGACCTTCGCCAGTTCTTCCCGAACGTCGCGGTCGATTTTTCGCTGTCCAACCCGTACGTCATCGTCGGCCTGCTCGTGGGCGCGCTGCTGCCGTACAGCTTCGGCGCTTTCGGCATGACCGCGGTCGGCCGCGCCGCCGGCTCCGTGGTCGAGGATGTCCGCGCCCAGTTCCGCGACAACCCCGGCATCATGGAAGGCACCACCCGTCCGAACTACGGCCGGACGGTCGACCTCGTCACCAAGGCTGCGATCCGCGAGATGATCGTCCCGTCGCTGCTCCCAGTCCTGGCCCCTATTGCCGTTTACTACCTGATCACCCTCGTGGCGGGTCAGGCTTCGGGCTTCGCGGCACTCGGCGCGCTCCTGCTCGGCGTGATCGTGTCGGGCCTGTTCGTCGCCATCTCGATGACCTCGGGCGGCGGCGCCTGGGACAATGCCAAGAAGTATATCGAAGATGGCAATTACGGCGGTAAGGGCAGCGAAGCCCATAAGGCCGCGGTGACGGGTGACACGGTCGGTGACCCCTACAAGGACACCGCCGGCCCGGCTGTCAATCCGATGATCAAAATCACCAACATCGTCGCGCTGCTCCTGCTCGCGGCGCTCGCAGGCCACGCCGCCGGCTGATCTCCGAGTTAGCGTTCAAAGGGGATGCCTCGCCGTGGTCCGCCGCGGCGGGGCTTTCTTTTGGGCGAAGCTGCGCCCATCTGCGCCGCCATGCCTTACGCAATCCGAGTCCATGAGACTGGCGCCCCCGAAGTCCTCAAGTGGGAAGAGGTCGAGGTTGGCGATCCCGGTCCCGGCCAGGTCAGGCTCCGACAGGAAGCAATCGGACTCAACTACATCGATGTCTATCACCGGACGGGCCTCTATCCGCAGCCGCTGCCATTCATTCCTGGCGTGGAGGGCGCGGGCGTCGTCGAAGCGATTGGCCCCAGCGTCACCGAAGTGAAAATCGGCGACCGCGTCGCTTATGCAGGGCCGATCGGCGGCTATGCCGAGGAGCGCCTGATCGAGGCCGACAAACTCGTGAGGCTGCCCGACTCCATCTCGACCGAGCAGGCCGGTGCGATGCTGCTCCAGGGCATGACCGCGCACATGTTGCTGCGCTCGGTGCATCGCGTTCAGCCCAATGAGACGATCCTTATCCACGCGGCGGCGGGCGGCGTTGGGCTGATCGTCTGCCAATGGGCAAAAGCGCTCGGCGCGACGGTCATCGGCACCGTCGGTTCGGAGGATAAAGCCGAGCTCGCACGCGCCCACGGCTGCGACCATCCGATCGTTTACACGAGCCAGGATTTCGTCGTCGAAGTCGACCGCATCACCAACGGCGCCAAGCTTCCGGTCGTCTATGATTCGATCGGCATGGACACCTTCCAGCAATCGCTCGACTGCCTCGCGCCAAAGGGCCTGATGGTCAGCTTCGGCAATGCATCCGGCCCGGTCCCGCCGGTCGAGCCCGGCCTGCTCGCGCAGAAGGGCTCGCTGTTCCTGACCCGGCCGACCCTGTTCACCTATACCGCGAAGCGAGCCGAACTGGAGGAAGCAGCGAGTGAGCTGTTCGACGTCGTCGCAAGCGGCAAGGTAAAGGTAGAGGTCAAGCAACGCTTCGCCCTGAAAGACGCCGCCGAGGCCCACCGCGCGCTCGAAGCGCGCCAGACATCCGGCTCGACCGTCCTGACCGTCTAACCCCACTCTTTTCTTTCCCTTCCAGCCTGTTAGCCTGCCGCCGCCGAGTTCAGGGGGTGGGTCGTGCGGAAATTGCTGTCGTTGGGCGCGCTGGTTCTGTGCGTCGGGTCTTCGAATGCCATTGCAGCCCCGCTGCCTGACGCAATTCCAGTCGAAGTATTTGCGGCGCTTCCTTCAGTTGACAGTCCAAAGCTCTCTCCGGACGGAACCAAGCTGGCGGCGAAGGTCGCCGTCAATGGACGCCAGCTACTGATTGTCGAATCCCTGTTCGGTGGCGCGAAGCCGTCGGCGCTGGCCGAAGGCAAGATCGACATCAACTGGTGGGAATGGGTCAACGACGATTGGCTGGTTGTCGGCGTCGGCGACGACGATGTGCTTTATGGGGAAGACGTCTACGTCACTCGGCTTCTCGCCGTCAGCGCCGACATGAAAACGGTCAAGTTCATCGACCGGGACCGCAGCGGCGTGCAAGCGGACGATGTCATCTGGTACGCCCAGGATGGCTCCCCGCGGATCCTGCTCTCCAAGGAGACGGGCATCGACACCGAGTCCCAATGGTATCCCAGCGTGTTCGACGTCGATGTGTCCACCGGCAAGACAAGGCTGGTCGTCCCCTCCATGGATGAGGTCTGGGATTGGGACGCCGACGCGACCGGGAATGTTCGCTACGGCGTTATCTGGCGTGACGGCAAAAGGCGCGGAGTCGTTTATCGCGGGCCATCAGGCGGCAAGTTCGAACGCGTGATGCTTGGCAAGCGGGAGGAAGATTCCATCCCGCAACCAACGATCTATCGCGCGGACGGAAGCGCTCTGGCAATCGACGATGGCGACGGGCGCGATGCAGTTTACGAGCTGGCGCTGCCTTCGTTCACACTGGGCAAGAAGCTGCTTGGCGATGAGCATTACGACGTCGACGTGGTAGTCGCGAACGCCGCAGGTAACGACCTCGCCGGCATCGGGCTCGTGGACAAGCGCGCGCACATTCAGTGGCTCGACGCGAATCTGAAGGACGTCCAGTCCGGCCTCGATCAGACGTTGGGCGTCGGCAATGGACGGATCGTCTCCTGGAGCCGGGACCGCAAGAAATTGCTGGTCGAGGTCGGCACCCCATCCCAGGCCGGCGGGCTCTATTATTGGAACACAGACGGCGCTCAGATGGATCGCATCGGATGGAATAACTCGACCCTCAAGAGCCGGACGCTCTCGCCCGTCTCCACGGTCGAGTACAAGGCGCGGGACGGGACAAGCATCGAAGCGGTCCTCACGCTTCCTCGCGGCCGGGACCCAAAGAATCTAGCTCTCATCGTCATGCCGCACGGCGGACCTGGCGTTCGAGATTCCGAGTCATACGATTGGTGGGCGCAGTTCCTGGCCGAGCAGGGCTATGCCGTGGTCCAGCCGAACTACCGCGGTTCGACCGGCTACGGAAAGGCCTTCTACGAACTGGGCAAAGGCGAGTGGGGCCGGAAGATGCAGGACGACCTGCTCGATTCCATAACTTACCTGGCCAAGCAGGGGACCGTCGATCCGAAGCGCGTCTGCATCGTTGGCGGATCCTATGGCGGTTATGCCGCTATGCGCGGCGCGCAGCGGGACGGCGCCTTCTACCGCTGCGCGGTGTCCTATGCCGGCATTTCAGATCTGGGCGGAATGCTAAAGTACGACCGCAATCTCTTCGGCAAGGAGATGGTCGATTATTGGAAGAAGCAGGCGCCGGATTTCGCCGCGGTCTCGCCTAAGTTCCACGCCGCAGATTTCGGAGCACCCATCCTTATCGCTCACGGCGTGGAAGACAAACGCGTGCCCGTGAAGCAGTCGCGCATGCTCGTCGACGCGCTGGGCAAGGCAGGAAAACCGTACGAATATCTTGAGCAGAGGCTTGGCGATCACCATTTCAGCCGGGCTGAGGATCGGCTCGAGTTCCTGACACGGCTGAAGGCCTTCCTCGACAAGTACAACCCCGCCTAGAGCCGCAACGGGGGCCCACCTTCACATTTGCGTGTGCCGCCGCTAAGGCTCCGCGACTTTTTGCCTTCAAATAAGAAAGAGGACTGCTTGGCCAAGGAAGAACTGCTCGAGATGCGCGGACAGGTAGTGGAACTGCTGCCCAATGCGATGTTCCGCGTCCGTCTCGAGAATGGCCATGAAGTTCTCGGCCATACCGCCGGCAAGATGCGCAAGAACCGCATCCGTGTCCTGACCGGCGACGAAGTGCTCGTCGAAATGACGCCCTACGACCTCACCAAGGGTCGCATCACCTACCGCTTCATGCCCGGCCGCGGAGGCCCGCCCGGCTACACGGGCTGAGCTAGCCTGTGCGGTTGATCCTCGCCTCGGCGAGCCCCCGCCGTCTCGATCTGCTGGCCCGCATCGGCGTCAAGCCCGACGTAGTGGCGCCTGCCGACATCGACGAGAGCGTGCCAAGCGGCGAGTTGCCGCGCCAGCACGCGCTGCGGCTGGCTCGCGAAAAGGCGGAGGCTGTTGCGGCAAAGGAGCCGGAGGCGCTGGTGCTTGCGGCGGATACGGTGGTCGCGGTCGGACGCCGGATCCTGCCCAAAGTCGATGATGAAGGGACGTTGCGCGCCTGCATGAAATTGCTGTCGGGGCGTCGGCACCGCGTCCTGACAGGCGTGGCTCTAGCCGTGCCGGGCCAAGGCATCCGCGAGCGGCTGGTCGAGACGATGATCGCGATGAAGCATCTCAGCGAGGCCGAGATCGACTATTACGCAAGTCACGGCGAATGGCGCGGAAAGGCAGGCGGCTATGCGCTCCAGGGCTATGGCGAGGTCTATGTGCGCCACATCGCCGGCAGCTATTCAAATGTCGTCGGACTGCCGCTCGCTGAGACGCGGGTCCTCCTGAAATCCGCCGGATACGACCTTGCCTAATTGGCTAGTCGAGCGCGGGATTGGAGAGAGCCGCTACGCGCTGATTGAGGACGGTGAGATTATCGAAGCGAGAGTTGAGGTGGATGGCGCCCGGCGCGCGGGCAGCGTGATCGAGGCGCGCCTCATCAAAGCTGCGGCCCGGAATGCCGTCGCCGGAGATGCCAATGGCACGGAGTATCTTCTGCCGCGCGGCGCGATCGGGGTGACTGAAGGCGCGGCGTTCAACATCAAAATCACTCGCGAAGAGATTCCCGGCAGCGAGCTGTGGAAGCGCCCACTGGCCCAGGCGACTGACGAAGCGGTGCGCGCGGCGCCCCCACTCAGAGCAGCAACGGGCACCCTCCAGGCTGCGGGGTGGGAGGATCTCATTGAGGAGGCTCGAACCGGGACCGTCGCTTTTGCCGGTGGAGAGCTCCGCATCTCGCCGACTCCGGCGATGACGCTGGTCGACGTTGATGGATACCTCCCACCCGACGAGCTTGCCGTCGTCGGCGCGGCCGCGGCGGCAAAGGCGATCCGCCGGCTCGATATCGGCGGCTCGATCGGGATCGACCTGCCCACTGCGGGTTCCAAAGCCGCTCGCCAGCGCGCGGCTGAAGCGATCGACGCGATCCTGCCGCAGCCGTTTGAGCGCACGGCCGTCAACGGATTCGGCTTCGTGCAGATCATTCGGCCACGTACGCAGGCCTCGCTGATCGAGCTCGTCCAGGACCGCGTCGCATTCGAAGTACGTGCGCTTCTGCGTCGCACCGCGTTCGAACCAGCGGGCGCGAAGCGCCTCGTGGCCCATCCCGCCGTCATCGCTGTCCTCGAGGCCAAGCCAGACTGGCTCGACGCGCTGGCGCGCCAGGTCGGCGGCGCAATCAGCTTGCGGGCCGACGCGGCCCTACCCATGTCAGGCGGGTATGCCGAGCAAGCCTAATTCGAGGTGCCCGCTATGCGGCAAACCCGAGGCCGCAGAGCACGCGCCATTCTGCAGCCGTGGCTGCAAGGACCGCGACCTGTTGAAGTGGCTCGGCGAAGGCTATCGCATTCCCGGGCCGACGGTTGACCCCGACAGGGTGGACAGTGCCGATAGCGAAAGCTAGGGAGCGCGCTGCTTGAGCGGACCTTCCGTCCGTCTCCAAGAGCCCAGGTAGCTCAGTTGGTAGAGCACGTGACTGAAAATCACGGTGTCGGTGGTTCGATTCCGCCCCTGGGCACCATTTCCTCCCTGACCACGCCCGTGCTCGTCCTCGACCGGTCTCGGCTCGAGCGGAATGCCGCGCGCATGGGCGACAAGGTCCGCTCGCTCGGCGTGAAGCTGCGCCCGCACGTAAAGACGGCGAAGTCGATCGACGTGCTGAACGTATTGTCTGCCGGCGAGGACATTCCCATCACCGTCTCGACGCTGGCCGAAGCGCGTTATTTCTTTGGGTGCGGCGTGACCGACATCCTCTATGCGGTCGGGATCGCTCCGGTGAAGCTGCCCGAAGTGGCCGAACTCATCCGAGCAGGTTGCACCCTCAAGGTCATCCTCGACACACTCGAAACCGCGCAAGCCGTGCGTGAGTTCGTCGACGCCGAGGACATCGCCATCCCCGTCCTGATTGAGATCGACAGCGACGGCCACCGTGCCGGAGTTGCGGCCGATGATCCTCTACTGATCGAGATCGGGCGGACGCTCGGTCCCGATCTCGTCGGCGTGATGACCCATGCCGGCGCATCCTACGACTGCCGGACTACCGCCGAGTTCGAAGCGATGGCCGAGCAAGAGCGATCGCTCACGGTTGCGGCAGCGGAGCGGCTCCGCGCGGCGGGCCTCGACTGCAAGATCGTCAGCGTGGGCTCGACGCCCAGCATCAGCTACGCCCGCGACCTGACCGGCGTCACCGAAGCCCGCGTCGGCGTCTATGCCTTTGGCGACCTCGTCCAGACCGAGCTTCGCACTTGTGCCGTCGACGATATTGCCATCGGCGTGATCGCCAGCGTCATCGGCCATAACCGCCCGCACGGACGGGTGCTGATCGACGCCGGCTTCTTGGCACTCAGCCGCGACCGCGGCACTGCCGACCTGCCGGTCGATTGGGGCTATGGCGCAGTGTGTGATGCCGAGACCGGCGAGTTGCTTGCCAACGTCAGCGTCTCCTCTACCAACCAGGAGCATGGCATCATCACCGCGCGCGTGGGCGAGATCGACTTCGATCGCTTCCCAGTCGGGAAAAGACTCAAGATCCTGCCCAATCACGCCTGCGCGACAGCAGCGGCCTATGATCGCTATTTCGTTACCGACGGCAGCGACGACATCGTCGCCGTGTGGGAGCGCGTGAACGGCTGGTAGCTACTCCGCCGCGATCAGCGAGGCTCCAGCGAACATCGGCTGGGCGATGCGGTTGGCCTCATTCTCGAACCAGTGGATGGTTGATTGCAGGCCCCGCTCAAGCGGAACCGTGGGCGTCCAGCCGAGTAATTCGGTCGCGCGAGCGATGTTGGGCTTGCGCCGCTGTGGGTCGTCCGTTGGCAGCGGCTCATGAACGATGCGCGAATCCGTGCCGGTCATCTCAACGACGAGCTCAGCAAGGCCGCGAACGGTCAGTTCCTCGGGATTGCCGAGGTTGACCGGGAAACCGATCGCGCGATCGCTCTCCATCAGCCGCATGAGGCCATTGAGGAGATCGTCGACGAAGCAGAAGCTGCGTGTCTGCGAGCCGTCGCCGTAAATCGTGATGTCATCGCCCGCGAGCGCCTGACAGACCATGTTCGAGACGACCCGGCCGTCATCGCAGCGCATGCGGGGGCCATAAGTGTTGAAGATGCGGGCCACGCGAACGTCCGCCCGACCCAGCCGCAGGAAATCGTATGCCAAAGTCTCCGCGGCGCGCTTGCCCTCATCGTAGCACGCGCGCGGGCCCGTGCAGCTTACCGCGCCGCGATATTCCTCGGTCTGCGGGTGGACTTCGGGGTCGCCGTAAACCTCGCTCGTCGAGCTTAGCAGCAACCGCGCGCCGGTATCCTCGGCCAGCCGCAACGCGTTTCGGGTGCCGAGGACGCAGGTCAGCATCGTATGCTCGGGGTCGGCCTGGTAATGTCGTGGCGAGGCCGGGCAGGCGAGATGGTAGATGCGGTCTGGCCTGAGCGACCTCGGCAGTTTCTCGGTCACGTCATGCTCGATGAGGTCGAAGCGGCTATCGCGCTGCAAATGCGCCAAATTGTCCGCGCTACCCGTCTGGAGATTATCGACGCAGAAGACCCGCCAACCGTCACCGATCAACCGATCGATGAGATTGGATCCAATGAATCCGGCTCCGCCGGTAACGAGCGCTATCGCCTCAATACGCTTCAACGCCACAACTCCCTTAGTCCCGAAGGAGCGAAGCGCTTGCCAGCCTCAATCGTTCCAGAAGTGCGCCGAGGTTAGCGCCAGCCTTTTTCCCGCGCGGCCTTTTCCTGGGCCGAATTGAACGGCTCGTCAGCCATCGCGGATTCGATCAGGGCGGCGAGGCTGGGATCCATGCCCGCGGCCATCCGATAGGATTCAGTCTGGCCTTCGGGCGCTCCGAAGAGACCCCGCACCTGCCAGCGCTGTCCGTCCCGGCACGCCAGGCCGCTACCGGCCGGCGCAATGAAGCTTCGGCAGATTTGGCCCGATTGATCGCGGAAAGTAAGGCCGATGCGCGTTTCGCCGGCCGGCGCGCTTGCCAGCTGGGTTGTCAGTGCCTGGTCGAGCGCTGCGGCAGCATAGACCTTGCCGCCCTCGACCGTGACCGAATCGCCGCTCTGGTGCGGAACCATCGTTCCGACGAAAATTCCGACCGCGAGCGTCGCCGCGATCGCCGCCCATTGCGGAAACCCAGACCAGCCGCCGCGGCTTTGGCGCGAGCGCTTCGCCGCCGCGAAATCGATCACCTCCCGCTTGGGCCGAACGGCTCCGATCAGGGATTCGGGCAGTGGTGCACTCGCGACCGTCCCGAACGCACTTGCCAGCCGGCGCTGCAACGCGCGATGCTGCTCAGCCTTCTCGGCGAGCGCGGGGTCGGCATCGACCTCGGCGACGACGCGTTTGGCCTCCTCGCCATCGAGTTCACCATCCAACCAGGCGAAGAACGTCTCGTCAGTCACCATCTTACGCCCCTACCATTTCCAGCAACGCTGTCCGTCCACGGACCAGCCGGCTCGATACCGTCCCGATCGGCACGTCGAGCATTTCCGCGGTTTCGCGGTAGCCAAAGCCTTCGATCAGGATCAGCGCGACCACCTCGCGCTGCTCGTCCGGCAGGCGCTGCATCGCCAACATCATCCGCGACAGGTCGACTGCGGCATCCATTCCCGCCGTCGGATCTTGGCCAACCCGTTCGGCTTCCTCTTCCGGGGCCTCGACCCTGTCCCTGCGCGATCGGGCCCGCGCCGTGTCGATCCACAGGTTGCGCATGATCCGGTACGCCCAGCTGTCGAGCCGGGTGCCCGGCCGCCACTGATCGCGCGACCGGAGCGCGCGCTCGATCGTCGCCTGCGTCAGATCGTCTGCGTCCGCCGGGCTGCGAGACAGCCCGTGCGCGAACCTGCGCAGCCGCGGAAGCAGCGCAACCAGCTCGTTTTCGAACGAAAAAGACAGGGCCATTCAACCTCATGTGGATGAAACGAGCCGAGTCATGCGTTTCATCCCCAGGTTAGCAGTTCGGGGAGAGAGAGCAATGAAGCGCTTATCTCGGGTCTTCGTTTCGGCCGTTGCAGCCTCTGTAATTGCGAGTCCCATTTCGGCACAACTTCTTCCCGGCCCCGTCGGAGGAGTCGTGGGCGGCGTGACGCAGACGATCGGCGGCGCCGCTGGCGGGGTTTCGAATGGCGCGGCGGACGGCGGAAGAGCCGGCGGCTTGATGGGCGCCGCTCGCGGCGCGGCGGGTGGCGCGCTTAGTAGCACGGGCGGCGCGCTTGGCGGCCTCGGCGGCGCCATGAGCGGTACCGGCGGATTCATTTCCGGTACGGGCGTCATGGGCTCGGCTCCCGGAGCCCTCAGTGGCGTGATCACTAAGGGCGGCCTGCCAGATTCGGGGTTCGTTCCGAACCCGCTCAACGTGCTGGCGATCCCGCCTGAAGTTTTCGAAGCGCCTCCACAGGCCATCGCGGACTACAGGCTGGCGCGATATCGCGCCTTGGTTTCTGCCAACCGGGCAACGCTCGACCTCGATCCCGATGGACAGCCGGTCCGCAAGCACGAAGTCGTCGCCACCAACCCCGATGTGGCTTCGCTGACGCTGGCTACCAGGGTAGGCTTCCAGGTCACGGACGACGAGCTCGAACCCTATCTCGGCATCCGGATAGTGACGCTCGCCATCCCGCGGAAAATGAACGTGCGCCAGGCAGTTCAACTCATCCATCGCGCCGCACCGGCGATGATCGTCGATTACAATCACATCTACGAACCGTCGGGCAGCGCCCTCCTGCCTGTGGCTGGAGCGGCGCTCGCTTCATCCCCGCGGCATCGCCCGGCGCGCAAGGGTCGGCAGGCGAGGGTAGTCCAGCCGCTGCGTGGCCCGACTCGGATCGCCATGATCGATGGTGGTGTCGCGTCGCACGCCTCGCTGGCCCGCGCCAGCATCGTTCAGCAGGGCTTTGCCGGCGATCCGCAGTCCACCGGACACGGCACCGCAGTCGGTTCGCTGCTGGTCGGCGACCAAGGCCCGTTCCACGGCGCCGCGCGCGGCGCGCAGCTGTTCGTTGCCGACGTCTATGGCGGCAACCCTGCGGCAGGATCGGTGACCAGCATCGTCCGGGCTCTGAGCTGGGCGGCGTCCAAGAGTCCGTCGGTCGTCAACATCAGCCTCGTCGGCCCCGGCAACGCAGCGCTGGCGCGAGCCATCAGCGCAGTTCAAGCGCGAGGCATTCAAGTCGTGGCGGCAGTCGGCAACGACGGTCCCGCAGCACCACCGCAATATCCGGCCTCCTACCCCGGAGTCGTCGCGGTGACGGGTGTCGATGGGCAAGGCCGCGCGTTGCCAGAGGCCGGTCGATCGGGGCACCTCGACTTCGCTGCTCCGGGCGCGGACATGATCGCCGCATTCCCGGGCAAGGGCTTCGCAATCGTTCGCGGTACGAGCTTTGCCGCGCCGCTTGCGGCGGCCAGGCTCGCCCTCACCGGCTCGTATCAGCGCGTCGCGCTCGAGGCCCGTCCAGGCAAAGGCAAGGTCGGACGCGGAATCGTCTGCGGCAAGTGCCGGGTCGATCCAAAGGACCTTCGCGGAAAATAGCTGCCGCTTCCACGGCGTCGGGATGAAGACCCGTCCTCCTGTCGTTTTCGAAATTGAAGGGGGACGGGTTTTCGCATCCCCGTCCCTCCTGTCGAAAAGGAGGACCTTATGCGTAACATCGTTCTTCTCACCGGTGCCGCGATGGCTGCCACGGCAACCCCCGCGCTGGCCGGTGGGCCACTAGGCGGCGGGATGCTGACCGGCATGATGACAACCAGCCGAACGACGGGCACCGCCAGCGGTGTCACGAATATCGCAACTACAAGCAACTCAAGCCGGCATCATTCCGGGCCCAGCGGCGCAGCGAACTGCCTTTGCCAGACGCTGCACAGCCTCGCCGGAAGAGCGCCGACGATCGGCAGTACCGCCAATGCTAGCGCAATCGTCAACAGCGTCGTCGGGATCGGGTCGGCAACCCGCGGCCACGGCCATAGCGGTGAGCAATCCTTCGGCCTTGCCGGGACCGTGACAGGTACTGTCAATGGCGCTACCCGCTTGTCCGGCTCCGGTCACGGCATCGGCCTGGCCGGAACGGTGACAGGCAACGTCAATGCCGCCCTTGCGGGACGCGTCAACCGCGGCTCCGTGAACGGCCTTGCAGGGCGTTCGGCGGTCAACGTCTCGGTCCTGAACGCCACAGCCGGCAAAGCTGTACGTGTCTCGAACGTGGCCATTCTCAATGGCCGCGGCGCAAGCGGGCGCTCGCTCGCCAATGTCTCCGCGCTCAACGGAACGGGCGGGACAAGCGGCAAGGTCGCGAACGTCTCCGTTCTAAATGGAACGCGCACGGTTGGGCGCTCGGCCGTGAACGTCACCGCGCTAAACCGCGCCGGCACCTCGGGCCGGGTCGCCAACGTCTCCGTCCTCAACAAGACTGGGGCGCGTGGTCGTTCGCTGGCCAATGTCGCCTTCCTCAATGGCAGTGGCGGAACCGCGGGCCGGGTCGCGAACGTCTCAATTCTCAATCGTACCGGCACGCATGGAAGGTCGCTGGGTAACGTCGCCGTCCTCAACCGCAGCGGCGGAGCCGCCGGGCGGGTCGCGAACCTCTCGATCCTCAATCGGACGGGGACAGGCGGTCGCGCGCTCGGCAACGTCGCCATTCTCAACGGCAGCGGAGGCACGGCCGGCAAGGTTGCCAACGTCTCGATCCTCAATCGAACCGGCACGGACGGTCGCTCACTTGCTAATGTCGCGATACTCAACGGGACCGGCGGCACAGCGGCACGCGTGGCCGATGTTTCGGTCATGAATGGCCGCGGAACCAAGCGACGCTCGCCGGCAAACACCGCGGTAATGAATGGCTTTGGCGGAACGGCTGGCCAGATCGCCAACCTCACCGCCCTCAATGGAGTCACCACCAACCAGAATTCGGGTGGCGGCAGCGGATCGGGCGGCGGTTCCGGCACCGGCGGATCCGGTTCCGCTAGCGGAGGATCCGGTGGAAACTCTGGCTCCGGGGGTTCGAGCGGCGGTTTCGGTGAAAGCACCGGCGGCTCGACCGCCGGATCCCACGGCACCGGCAGCGTTCATCCGCCGACCCGCGACCAAGGCTCCTATCCGCAGGGCAGCTGGCCCCGCCGCGAGGATCGTGGTGACGACAAGAGCTAACCGGCCTCAATAGATTTGACTTGGGCCCGCCTATCCCGCTCTCCCCCGGGCGGGCCCTCTTTTACCGTCTGTCCATGCTCGCACGGTTCGATGTCGTACCATGGCTCGCGGAGCGCTCCCGGGTAAATGTAGCCGCAGACGCGGTCACCGATATGGACCTCTTGGTAGACGGTTCGTCCGACGTCCCAATCGTCTTGCTCATTCACCGGACCGAACGGAGGCAGCGTTAGATAATAGGATGTGTGCTTGCCGCCGCTGATGTGCCGGTCGAGCACCGGCTCGACGAAGAGCTGCGGCGCGCCTTGCGGGAGGATTCCGTTGAGCATGGCGACGATAGTTCCGCCGTACCACATGGCGCCGACCCATCCCGCTGCGACATCCCACCATCGCTTTCGCTTGGTCACGGCGTAGTTCGGGCGGGTCCACAGATATAGAAGCCCCCAGGCCACGCCGAAAGCGGCGCCGTAGACCGAGAGGCGCCATCCGTCGATGAGCGGGAAATCCAGAATGGCGCGCAGCGAAAGGATGAGTGGCGGAACGATGACGAAGGTGGCGAGACCTTCATTGCGCTCATCGTCGAACGGATTGACCGAGCCGCGAGCCAGGTGGGCGACAACGATCCCAACCACGGGCGTGAACGCGAGAAGCGAGACGACGAGCAGGTAGGGGCGCGGGTAGAACGCACCCCAGGCGCTAAGGACCCAGCCGGCAGTGCCGAACTGCTTCGATAATCTCCGCCAATATGCCGCGGCCACCGCTGACGCCCCCGAACCCGGAGTCAGAGTTTCTCGGTCAGCTCCGGGACGATCTTGAAAAGGTCGCCGACGAGGCCGATGTCCGCGACCTGAAAGATCGGGGCTTCCTCGTCCTTGTTGATGGCGATGATCGTCTTCGAATCCTTCATTCCGGCGAGGTGCTGGATCGCCCCGGAAATGCCGATCGCGACATAGACCTGCGGAGCGACGATCTTGCCTGTCTGGCCGACTTGATAGTCGTTGGGCGCGTAGCCCGCATCGACCGCGGCCCGAGAGGCGCCGACCGCGGCGCCGAGCTTGTCGGCAAGGGGATCGAGCAGGCTGTGGAATTGCTCCGATGAACCGAAGGCGCGGCCACCCGAAACGATGACCTTGGCGCTGGTGAGCTCCGGCCGTTCGCTTTCGGAAGCTTCGAGACCGACGAAGCTGCTGACGCCCGCATCGCTTCCGACGTCGACCTGCTCGGTGGATGCATTGCCGCCTTCGCGCGGCGCCTTATCGAAGCCGGTGCCGCGGACGGTAATTACCTTCTTGGCGTCGCTCGAGCGGACGGTTGCGATCGCATTGCCGGCGTAGATCGGCCGGACGAACGTATTCGAATCCTCGACGCCAACGATGTCGCTGACCTGCATCACGTCGATCAGCGCCGCGACGCGCGGGGCGATGTTCTTGCCGAAGGTCGAGGCGGGAGCGACGAATGCGTCGTAGTTCGTCATCAACTTTGCCGCGACTGGCGCAACATTCTCGGCCAGGTCGTGACTGAGATGTGCCGCGTCCGCCACAAGCACCTTCGCGACACCGGCAATCTTTGCTGCGGCTGAGGCGACGCCGTCCATGCCATTGCCCGCAACGAGCGCATGGACTTCACCCAGCTTCGCGGCCGCAGTAACCGTTGACAGCGTAGCGTCCTTGATGGTGCTGCCGTCATGTTCGACGAGGACGAGGACGCTCATTTCGCAACTCCCAGAGCCTTGAGCTTGTCGACCAGCTCGTCAACATTTCCGACCTTGATGCCAGCCTGGCGCTTCGCCGGCTCGACCACCTTCAGCGTTTCCAGCCGCCTGGCGACGTCGACGCCGTAATCGCCGGGCGACTTGGTCGCGAGCGGCTTAGACTTGGCCTTCATGATGTTCGGCAGCGAGGCGTAGCGCGGCTCGTTCAGGCGAAGGTCGGTAGTGACGACCGCCGGAAGATTGAGTTTTACCGTCTCCAAACCGCCGTCGACTTCGCGGGTGACGGTTGCGCTATCGCTCAGTTCGACCTTCGAAGCGAAAGTGCCCTGCGGCCAGCCGAGAAGTGCGGCGACCATCTGTCCGGTGGCGTTATTGTCGTCGTCGATCGCCTGCTTGCCGAGGATGACCAACTGCGGCTGCTCTTCTTGAGCAATCTTGGAGAGGATCTTGGCGACGGCGAGCGGCTCGACCTCTTCGTCGGTCTGGACGAGGATCGCGCGGTCGGCGCCCATCGCCAGCGCAGTGCGGAGCGTCTCCTGAGCCTTGGCCGGCCCGATCGACACCGCGACGATCTCGGTCGCCGCGCCCTTTTCCTTAAGGCGGATGGCTTCCTCGACTGCGATCTCGTCGAACGGGTTCATGCTCATCTTAACGTTGGCGAGATCGACACCCGTGCCGTCCATCTTGACGCGGGGCTTCACGTTATAGTCGATCACCCGCTTTACGGCGACCAGCACCTTCATAGATTTGCTCCTGAAATCCTAAGCCTCGACCGGGCTCTTGACCGCCTCGACGATCTTCTTCGCGGCGTCGCCGAGGTCGTTGGCAGGGACGATCGCCAGCCCACTCTGGGCGAGGATGTCCTTGCCCTGTTGGACGTTGGTCCCTTCGAGCCGGACGACCAAAGGCACCTTCAAGTCGACCTCGCGCGCCGCGGCGACGATGCCCTCGGCGATGATGTCGCAGCGCATGATCCCGCCAAAGATGTTGACGAGGATGCCCTCGACCGCGGGATCCGACAGGATGATCTTGAACGCCGCCGTGACCTTCTCCTTGTTGGCACCGCCGCCGACGTCGAGGAAGTTGGCGGGGAAGGCGCCATTCAGCTTGATGATGTCCATCGTCGCCATTGCGAGGCCGGCGCCGTTGACCATGCAGCCGATGTTCCCGTCGAGCTTGATGTAAGCGAGATCGTACTTCGACGCCTCGATCTCCATCGGATCCTCTTCGGTGAGGTCGCGCAGCTGCTCGAGGTCCGGGTGGCGGAACTCGGCATTGTTGTCGAAGCCGACCTTGGCATCGAGGACCATGACCTGGTCCATGTTGGTGACCGCCAGCGGATTGATCTCGATCTGCGAAGCGTCGGTGCCGATGAAAGCGTCATAGAGCTTGGCGAGAGTCTTGCTCGCCTGCTTGGCGAGGTCGCCGGAAAGGCCGAGCGCCGCGGCGACCGAGCGACCGTGGTGCGGCATCAGGCCGGTGGCGGGATCGATGGTGATGGTGGTGATCTTCTCGGGCGTCTCGTGAGCGACGGTTTCGATGTCCATGCCGCCTTCGGTCGAAGCGACGACGGCGATGCGGCCGGTCTCGCGGTCGACGAGCAGCGCCAGGTAGAATTCCTTGGCGATGTCGACGCCGTCTGTGATGTAGAGCCGCTGCACCTGCTTGCCGGCGGGGCCGGTCTGCACCGTCATCAGCGTCTTGCCGAGCATCTCCTCGGCGTTGGTGCGGACTTCCTCGACAGAATGAGCGAGGCGGACGCCACCCTTGGCGTCGGGGCCGAGTTCCTTGAACTTGCCCTTACCGCGGCCGCCGGCGTGGATCTGTGCCTTCACGACCCAGAGCGGTCCGGGCAGCTTGCTGGCCGCCTCGACGGCTTCCTCGGCACTCATCGCCGCATAGCCCGCCGGCACGGGTACGCCGTACTTCGCGAGCAGTTCTTTTGCCTGATATTCGTGGATGTTCATGGCGGCGGGCCTTAATCAGAAGAGGCCCGCGATGCAAAATTGGCAAAGGTGTCCAAGTTTACGAAATTGCCTCTGGCGACCGACTGAAACCAAGGCTCCTTCCACTTCCTCCACTTTGTCACCTGTGAGCGAGGGCATATCAGGCGACTCAAGAGTCGGTTCCCGCTTTGACTCGCCAAGCCCGTGTAGGACAGATTTTTTCGTGGCCGATGCCAGCCCACCCCAGGACCCCCTCTCGCAAGCGGGAGGGGAAAGAACGAGGAAGATCATCCATGTCGACATGGATGCGTTCTACGCGTCGGTGGAGCAGCGCGATAATCCGGAGCTTCGCGGCAAGCCCGTGGCCGTCGGCGGACAGCACCGCGGAGTCGTGATGGCCGCGAGCTACGAAGCGCGGAAGTTCGGCATCCGGTCGGCGATGCCGTCGGTGACCGCCAAGCGCCGATGCCCCGATCTGATCTTCGTGAAGACGCGGTTCGACGTCTATCGCGCGGTGTCGCAGCAGATCCGCGCGATCTTTCTCGAATATACCGACCTGGTCGAGCCGCTGAGCCTCGACGAGGCCTATCTGGACGTGACCGAGGATCGGCATGGACTCGGTAGCGCGCGAGCGATCGCAGAGGACATCCGGCGCCGGATCCGAGCGGAGACTGGCCTCACCGCGTCGGCAGGCGTCAGCTATTGCAAGTTCATCGCCAAGCTCGCCTCCGACCATCGCAAGCCCGATGGCCTCTGCGTCATCACGCCGGAGCGCGGCGCCGAGTTCGTCGCGTCATTGCCCGTGGCTCGCTTCCACGGAGTCGGTCCAGTCACCGCGCAGAAGATGGAGCGGCTCGGCATTCACACCGGCGCCGACCTGCAGGAATGGAGTCTGCCCGCGCTGCAGGCCAAGTTCGGAAGCTCGGCCGACTGGTACTGGCGAATCTGCCGCGGGATCGACGAGAGGGAGGTGAAGCCGGACCGGCCGTACAAGTCGGTCAGCGCCGAGCGGACGTTCGGCGAGGACCAGGGCGATCCCGACCGGCTCGCCGACGAGCTCGACCGGATCGCCGGCTACGCGTGGGCGAGGGTCGAGCGCGCCGAAGTCGCCGGCCGGACGGTCACGTTGAAAGTCAAGTTCACCGACTTCACGATCATCACCCGGTCGAAGAGCTTCACAACCAACGTGCCCGACAGGCAAGCGTTCGCGGCCACCGGGCAGGCCCTTCTCACCGCCCTTCATCCGCTGCCAAAAGGCATTCGCCTGCTTGGACTTGGCCTCCATAATCTATGTGAACAGCAGGACGAGGCGCCCCGCCAACTCGGACTCGCAATCTGAGGTAAGTTGTGATATAAAATTGTCACACGGGGCCGCGGGCGATTCAGCAGCGGCCTTAATTCATAAGGGAAGCCTTAAAACTGGCTGGGGAGCCACGACCACAGGTCGCTTTGGGGGATGGCACCGCTTCGGTGCTGGCTCGTCTGCCGCAAATTGAAAGGTTAGCAATGGCTACAAAGGCGCTTAGCTTCGACGTCGGCGATTATGTTGTTTACCCCAAGCATGGCGTTGGCCGCGTCGTCGAGCTGCAAAGCACCGAAATCGCCGGAACCCGTCTCGAATTGTATGTTCTGCGGTTCGAGAAGGAGAAGATGACTCTCCGCGTTCCGGTCAACAAGGCGGACTCGGTCGGCATGCGCAAATTGTCGAGCGACAAGACCATGAAGGACGCGCTCGAGACTCTGAAGGGCAAGCCCAAGGTCAAGCGCACCATGTGGTCGCGCCGCGCCCAAGAATATGAAGCGAAGATCAATTCGGGCGACCTGACATCGATCGCCGAAGTGACCCGCGACCTGTTCCGCCCGGACGATGCTCCGGAGCAGAGCTATTCGGAGCGGCAGATCTTCGAAGCCGCCTCGTCGCGCCTGGCGCGCGAACTTGGCGCGATGGAGCAGACCGACGAGAAGCAGGCGCTGGTGAAGATCCTCGAGATCCTCAACAAGGCCGCGGTCATCCATCACAAGACCAAAGAAGACGCCTGAGCTTCAGGCTTCTTTCGAAACAGGAAGGGCGCCTTTCGACGGGCGCCCTTTTTGTTTGGCTGGTGCGAAGCGGGTATCCGTCCGGCACCCAGGTCCCACAGCATTCGGGGGACGCATGAACAGATTTTGGTGCGCCAACCATGTCAGCATGGCGTTAACGCTCTCGCTGGCTAGCGGGCCGATCCTGGCATCAACGGGCGGTAAAGCGTCCTCAGCCGAAGACAAGGCGCGGTTCGTTTCGATCACCCGCAATCTGGATGAGGCTCCGTTCGCGCCGAATGCCAAGGCCGACCGAGCCTGGGCAGTCGATTGGCTTGCGGAAGCTCCCGACGTTTCCGTCACGGCATGCCTCGATCCGCTGGGCCACGTGGACAACGACAAATACGCGTACGGAGCCGAGATCGTCGTCCAATACATGTTCGAAATGGGTGCATTCGTGATCCAGCACCCGGAAACTTCTCAGGATATGCCCAAGCAGCAGCTGGCGGGCGTCGAGGGTGCCCTGAAGACTTATCGTTCGATCCTGCGGGACAGGCCGGACGCCAAGTCTCCCGCGCTCGACAAATTGCTTGAGATCCGCGCGCGCGGCGACTTGCCCGCCTTCGTCAATCAAGCGTGGAAGAAGTGTCAGGCCGATAAGTAAGACCGATCGAAGCTGACAACGATCGAGATCAGCCGTTCTCCGGCAGGAAGGTCGTGCAAACACCGAGGTCAAGCGGCGGATCGCGGAGATCGCACTTCGGGGTGATTCCAAGCCCGCGCGCGCTCGGCCTCCTCAGGCCAATTCTGAACGATGATGAAATCGATCCATCGCAGCTTGTTGACCAGTCCGCGCAGCCGCATGACGTCGGCGCGGTCGAGGTCCGTGGCATCATCGAAATCACCGAGCTCCTGCCAGCCGTTGCGCTCGTCCACCCGGTGCACGTCGTAATTGGCGTGAGACGTGCATTCGGCTGGCCCCCAGCGGTTACGCAAGCGTAACAGAGGGCGGTCCTCCGAAATCCTGTTCACAATTTGCGCTTGCGGCTAATTCTTTGCCGGTGTATTGCGATGATAATACACGTAGATGGAGGAACCATGCGTAAGTCCATTGTCGCGGCCGTGATCGCCGCTTCTGCCGCCACCTCGGCGTGCGGCCATTCGCGCGAGGCAGACGGCGGCCCGACCGGCGCCCGCAACTTCCCTGTCGGCGCCTTCACCGAGATCGAGGCCGCCGGTCCGTACGACGTTACCGTCCGCACCGGCTCCGCCCCGAGCGTGTCGGCAAAGGGCCCGCAAAAGGTGCTCGAGCATATGGTGGTCGAGGTCGAGGGCGGGAAGCTGAAGATCCATGCCGAGCAGGATCACGGCTGGTTCCACCACGGCACGCATTATCGCGGCAAGGTCGAGCTGGTCGTCACCGTACCGTCGCTGACCGCAGCGACGCTGGCGGGCGCGGGTGACATGCGCATCGACAAGGTCCAAGGCAATTCATTCAAGGGCACGCTGGCCGGTGCCGGCGGGCTCCATGTCGACAACCTCCAGGTCCAGTCGCTCGAGTTCACGATCGCCGGGGCCGGCGACGCAAAGCTCGGCCAGGGATCGGCGCAGTCCGCCGAATATTCCATTGCCGGAGCCGGCGACATCGACGCCAAGGGCATTACGAGCACGACGGCCAAGGTATCGATCGCGGGGTCGGGCAGCGTTTCCGCCAACGCCAGCGGCGCGGCGGACGTCAGCATCATGGGCGCGGGCAATGTCGACATCGCCGGCGGCGCCAAGTGCAGCGTCCACAAGATGGGCGCCGGCGACGTCCGCTGTTCGTAAGGCTGCTCTTAAAGCGGCTTTAATCCTGCTGTAGGAAGGTGGGTGCAATGCGAACTTACCTTCCTGCACTTCTAATCGCCGCCACGATTGCCGTTCCGGCACATGCTGGCACTCGCACCTTCGGAGTCAGCGGGTTCGAGAAGGTTCGCGTCGACGGGCCGTTCAGGGTTCGGGTCACGACCGGCGTCCCGCCGTCGGCCCAAGCGGTCGGACCCAGCGACGCGATCGACAAGGTCGCCATCGACGTCCAGGGATCGACTCTCATCGTCCACGTCAATCAATCAAGCTGGGGCGGCTATCCTGGCGCGAGCAGCAGTGGGCCGGTCGAGATCAATATCGGCACGCACGATCTCAGCTCGGCCGCGCTCAACGGCTCGGGAAGCCTCGACATCAACGAGGTGAAGGGGCTGAAGTTCGACCTCGCGGTGCAGGGCTCCGGCGGCGCCAGCATCGGCAATGCCGACGTCGACCAGCTGCGCGTTACCGTGATCGGGACCGCCAATGCTTCGCTTGGCGGCCGCGCAGGCAAGATGACCGCCATCGTCCGTGGCGTTTCGTCACTGAACGCAGCGAGTCTGAGCACCAAGAACGCGACGATCGGCGCCGAGGGCGCCGCCACCGTCACTGCTCAGGTCGCGAATGAAGCAACCATCGACGGCACCGGCACGGCAACGATCACGGTCAGCGGCGCGCCGTCATGCACCGTCCGCGCCAGTGGATCGGCGAGCGTCAACGGCTGCAAATAGCCTCAGTGAACTGAGGCCCGAGCCTCCACGCCCGACAGGAAGTTCCAGAGCGCACCGGCGAGCTTCTCGCCCGCGGCAACCGCTTCGGCCTTCTCGGCTTCGGGCAGGCGATCGAGCAGGTCGCGGCAGACCAAACTGTGGTCGACGTCCGCGGTCTCGTGCACCCGGAAGAAGCGCAGGGTCGCTTCGTCGCTAATCCCGTAGCGGTCGATCAGGCCCTCGATCTTGGCACTGGCAACGCGCGAGAACTGGCTCTCATAGGCGTAGAGCGCGCCGAGGCCAGCGGCGTAGGACTGGCGCGACAGCTTGCGGAAGGTGTCGATCAGGCCCTGCGTCTCAGGATTGAGCTGTTGAGCCCGGACCGCAGACTCGTCCTCGCCAAGGCCGCAGGCGAACATCATCCACAAAGTCGCGTGGTCCTGCTTGCCGGCCTCAACACCCTCTTCCTCAGCGAGGTTCTCAGCGAGCATCAGGCGACCGTGGCGGTCCGGGCAGGCGCTGTGAACGGCGCTCACCGCACGCGGAAAGGCTTCGACATGATGGAAGTATTGGCGGGCGTAATCGCGCAAGGTGTCGAGCGAGAGGCGCCCTTCAGTCCACGCCTGGTAGAAGGGATGCTTCAACATCGCCTGGGCTTCGACTTTCGAATCGATGAGCGTGGACGTGCTGGTCATTCTAGGCCTCCATGGACGAGTTCATGAGTGCCGATAGCGTCGGCTTCGCGACTAAACCAGAGCCAGTTCAGCGAGGCGGCCGTAAAGCTTGGGCGGAAGCTCGCCGAGGCCGGTGCCGTCATCTTCATCGGCTGGCGCATCGTCCTCTTCGAGGTAGCGCCAGCCCTGGTGCGCGCGGCGCGGCTTCGGCGCAATCGTCTTGAGGTCTGCGGCGCAGACAATGTCGAGTCGGCCGTCGCTGCGATCCTCGAAGCGCAGGATCTCGAGGCCCGCGACCAGTCGGTGCTTCACGATCCAGTAGAGGTTGCCGCCGACGAGTTCAGCGACGCGCTTCGGCCGCATCCGAGTGACGACTCGCACCTCGCCACTGACGGCACGATTCGCGATCCGGCGTTGCAAGGTTTCGAGGTCGCGGCAGGCGAGTGCGACCTTGGTCAGGTGGAGTTTCGGCACATTGCTAACCTAATCATCCCCCTCCCTTCTAGGGAGGGGCAGGAGTGGCTATTTTGCCGACGTTCGATCCGCCCCCGATGCTATGCGCCACCCTCCCTGTCCGGAAGGGGAAGTTCAGCGGGTCAGGAACAGCGCGGCGAGTCCGAGGAAACTGAAGAACCCCATCACGTCGGTCACGGTTGTAACGAAGACTGCCGAGGACACCGCCGGGTCGATCCGAGCCTTGTCTAGCGTGAGCGGAACAAGCACACCGACCAGGCCCGCGACGAGGCTGTTGATCGCCAGCGCGACGGCGAACACAACCGAGAGCATGGGGTCGCGAAGCGCGACATAGGTGCCGATCCCGCCGACGATGCCAAGCGCGATGCCGTTGGCGATTGCGATCCGGAATTCGCGGAACAACATCCAGGCCGTATTGGAGCTGGTCAACTGGTTCGTGGCCAGAGCGCGGACGACCACCGCGAGCGTCTGCGTGCCGGCATTGCCGCCGAGCGCCGAGACCATCGGCATCAGCGCCGCGAGCAAAGCATATTTGCGGATCTCGCCCTGGAACAGGCCGACCACCGAGGCGGAGCAGATCGTCGCGCCGAGGTTGATGATCAGCCATACGACGCGAGTCCGAACGGTCATCCGGATCGGCTCGTTGATGTCGCCCTCGCCCGCGCCGGACAGTAAGGTGATGTCCTCGCCGGCTTCCTGGCTGATGATGTGGACGATGTCGTCGACGGTGATCATGCCGACCAGCCGGCCCGAATCGTCGGTCACCGCAGCTGACACCAGAGCGTATTTCTGGAAGCGGAGCGCGACGTCTTCCTGGTCCATGTCGACCGGAATCAAAGTCTGCTCGCGCTGCATGATCTCGCCGATCAGCGTCTTGCGCGGGGTGCGCAGGATCAGCGACAGCTTGCAGGTGCCGACCGGGTGGTGGCCGGGATTAACCACGAATACTTCCCAGAAATCGTCGGGGAGGTCCTTGGTGGAACGAAGGTAATCGATAACCTGGCCAACGTTCCAATGCTCCGGCACCGCGCACAGGTCGCGCTGCATGAGGCGGCCAGCAGTTTCCTCGGGAAAGCTGAGCGCTTCCTCAACCGCCGCGCGGTCGTCGGGCTCCATGCGCTCGAGGACTGCCTGCTGCTCGTCCTCGTCGAGATCTTCGATCAGCGCGACGGCGTCGTCGGTTTCGAGTTGGCCGGCAATGTCCGCGACCTGCTGCGGCTCCAATTCGTCGAGCAGGTCCTCGCGAACGTAATCGTTCATTTCCGCAAGAACGTCTGGACTGACGATCCCGGCGAGCGCCTTCACCAACCCTTCGCGCTCGTCGCGCCTAGCGAGCTCGATCAGGTCGGCGACGTCGGCAGGATGGAGCGGCTGGACGAGCCTGCGTGCAGTTTCGTCGTCGCCGGTCTCGACGGCGTCGAGGACACGGTCGACGAATGCCGGCCGGAGGCGGTCTTCCTCGTCGATTGCGGAGCCCTGGGCCTCGGCGTCAGGGGCGGCGGTGGCGATGTTCTCGCGCTCGCTCATTCCTACCCCTTGAAATTAACTGGCCGTCCCGAGCCGCCCTCCTATTGGCGGCGAGAGTCTGGCGCAAGGCGGTCCGGACACCTAAATCGCCGCCTTTCGAACCTTTCATGTGGAGTCCCCCGATGGCTGATGCCGACCGCCTGACCCTTTCCCTCTCTTCCGGCGGCGATGTCGTCATCAAGCTCCGGCCCGATCTGGCGCCCAAGCATGTCGAGCGGATCACCGAGCTCGCCAACAGCGGCTTTTACGACGGAGTAAAGTTCCACCGCGTGATCCCCGGCTTCATGGCGCAGGGCGGAGATCCGACCGGCACCGGCTATCACGGCTCCGACAAGCCGAACCTTCCGGCTGAGTTCAGCAACGAGCCGCATGTTCGCGGCACGGCATCGATGGCGCGTTCGAACGACCCGAACAGCGCCAACAGCCAGTTCTTCATCTGCTTCGGCGACGCCCGCTTCCTCGACGGCCAGTACACCGTCTGGGGCCAGGTCGAGAGCGGCATGGAAAATGTCGACGCGCTCCCGACGGGCGAGCCGCCGCACGAGCCGGGCAAGATCGTCAAGGCGACGGTCGGTTGAAGAAAGTCGCGCTGATCACCGGCGCGTCGGCGGGCCTCGGCGTCGAGTTCGCACGGCAGCTCTCGAAACGCGGGCACCGTCTGGTGCTCGCTGCGCGGCGCAGGGACCGGCTCGACGAACTAGCGAAGGCGCTGGGCAATGCCCGCGCCGTCGCCATCGACCTGTCCAAGGCGAATGCGGCTGCAGAACTGCTTGCGGATGTCGAGGCAGCGGGTGAGCAGGTTGATCTGCTGATCAACAATGCCGGCTTCGGCCTGATCGGCCGCTTCGCCGAGCTAGACGCCATGCGTGAGCGGCAGATGATCGACCTCAACGTCGGGGTGCTGATGGACCTCTGCCGCGCGGTCACTCCGCAGATGATCAAGCGTAAAGGCGGCGGGATCATTAACGTCGCCTCGACCGCGGCCTTCCAGCCGGGGCCGAACATGGCAGTCTATTTTGCGACCAAGGCGTTCGTGCTGTCGTTCACCGAGGCCTTGCATGAGGAGCTCAAGCCGCATGGCGTGAAGGTCAGTTGCCTCTGCCCCGGCCCGACGCGAACCGAATTCGGAGAAGTCGCCGGCTTCGGCGGCAATGGGCTGTTCGACCGAACCGCGATGAATGCGCCCGAAGTCGTTGCGGCTGGAATCGCGGGATTGGAAAAAAACCGTGCTGTGGTTGTTCCGGGCCTGGTCAACAAGATCGGCTCGACGAGCACCCGTTTCGCTCCTCGCTCGGTCGTTCGGAAAATCGCGGGAGCGATCAAATATTGAACCCTTGAGGCCGCGAAGCTGTTACGCATCCGGCACGAGGGTGCTCCAAGTGGAGAAGACATGGCTGAGACCGACACCATCGAACGAGTGACCACGCGCAAGGTCCAGGTCGCGAGCCTGCCGCCCGCCGACAGCGGCCGCGGTTTCGCTCGGCTGCCAGAGAATTTGATGAATGCGCTTGGCCTCAAGGAAGGCGAAGTCATTGAAATCGTCGGCAAGCGCGCCACTGCTGCGCGCGCCATCCGCCCGTATGACGAAGACGAAGGCGTCGATATCATCCGCCTCGACGGACTTCAGCGCGCCAATGCCGGCGTCGGCTCAGGCGATTTCGTCGAGGTGCGCAAGGCAGAGTCAAAGGCGGCGACGCGGGTCGTGTTCGCTCCGGCCCAGCCGAATGTGCGGCTGCAGGGCTCGGCCGATGCGCTGAAGCGGACCTTCGCCGGGCGACCTCTCGTCGAGGGCGATACGGTCTCGACCGTTGGCCATCAGCGCGTGAACGCCGACGTTCCGGAACCCATCCGCCAGATGCTCAATGCCCCGGCCTTTGCGCTGCAGGAGCTGCGGCTGGTGGTCGTCAGTGCCTCGCCCAAGGGCATCGTCCACATCGATTCGAAGACGGCAGTCGAGCTTCTGTCCGAATTCTCCGCCGAGGATGGGCAGCGCCGGGCCGACGTCACCTACGATGACCTTGGCGGCATGCGCGACACGATCGACGCGCTGCGCGAGATGGTCGAGCTTCCGCTTCGCCACCCCGAGCTATTCCAGCGGCTCGGCGTCGATCCGCCCAAGGGCGTACTGCTCCATGGTCCGCCCGGCACCGGCAAGACCTTGCTGGCGCGCGCCGTCGCGAATGAGAGCGCAGCGCAATTCTTCCACATCGCCGGACCGGAGATCATGGGCTCGGCCTACGGCGAGAGCGAGCGGCGCCTGCGTGAGATCTTCGAGCAGGCCGCCCAGTCCGCGCCCTCGATCATCTTCATCGACGAGATCGATTCGATCGCGCCGAAGCGCGGACAGGTCAGCGGGGAAGCCGAGAAGCGCCTCGTCGCTCAGCTGTTGACCCTGCTCGACGGTATGGAGCCACGGCAGAACACTGTCGTGATCGCCGCGACCAATCGCCCGGAGGCGATCGACGAGGCGCTCAGGCGCCCCGGCCGCTTCGATCGCGAAATCGTCGTCGGCGTTCCGGACGAGCCCGGACGGCGCGAGATCCTCGGCATCCACACTCGCGGCATGCCGCTCGCGCCGGACGTCAATCTCGATGATTTGTCGCGGCGCACCTACGGCTTCGTCGGCGCCGACCTTGCCGCTTTGTGCCGCGAGGCAGCGCTCGAATCGGTGCGGCGGATCATGCCGCGCCTGAACCTCGCCGAGGAAGTGATCCCGACCGAAATCCTCGACAGCCTGTCGGTCGAGCTGCGCGATTTCGATAATGCGCTGAAGCGCGTCCAGCCCTCGGCGATGCGCGAGGTCATGGTCGAAGCACCGCGCATCGGCTGGGACGATATCGGCGGTCTCGACGATCCGCGCGACCGCTTGCGCGAAGGCGTGGAATTGCCACTGAAGCATCCCGAAGCGTTCCGCCGACTCGGCATTCGTCCGGCCAAGGGTTTCCTGCTCTATGGTCCGCCCGGCACCGGCAAGACTTTGCTGGCCAAGGCGGCTGCACGAGAGAGCGAGGCAAACTTCATCGCCACCAAATCGTCCGACCTGCTCAGCAAATGGTATGGCGAGAGCGAGCAGCAGATCGCCCGTCTGTTCGCCCGGGCCCGCCAGGTCGCTCCGACGATTATCTTCATCGACGAACTCGACAGTCTCGTCCCCGCGCGCGGCGGTGGCCTCGGCGAACCGCAGGTCACCGAGCGCGTCGTGAACACGATCCTCGCGGAGCTCGACGGCCTCGAGGAATTGCAGAACGTCGTCGTGATCGGCGCGACCAACCGGCCGACGCTGATCGACCCGGCGCTGCTTCGGCCGGGCCGCTTCGACGAGCTGATTTACGTTGGGCCGCCGGACACCGCCGGGCGTCGGCGCATTCTCGCGATCCACACCGAGGGCATGCCGCTGGCGAGCGACGTCGACCTCGAATCTCTCGCCCGCCGGACCGAGCGGTTCACCGGCGCCGATCTCGAGGACCTCGTCCGTCGCGCCGGCCTGACCGCACTGCGCCGCGGGCTCGACGCCGCCCAAGTGACGATGGAGGACTTCGAGACGGCGCTTTCGGAAACCCGCGCCTCGGTCACGGCCGAGATGCTGGAGGAATATGATCGCATCCAGGAGACCCTGAAGAGCGACGCCACGCGGCCGCTCGGGGGAATCGGCTTCGTCCTTCCGGGCATGCTCCATCCAAAAGCCGGCGGGAAGGAATAGTCGCCGAGCCGACGGAACCTGCTGTTCGTCGCGGATTTAGTTGCCAACCGACGTTCCTTTTGCCAACGGACACCCCTCCCCGGGGGCCAGACGGAGTACCGATGCCCATTTCGACCGCGCGCACGCTGAAAGGCCCGCGCCGCCTCAATCGCCGACGCGACCGCCGCGGGGTCAGCCCCCAATGGCAATACCTGCGCGGCTTCCTGAAGCATCCGGTGATGGTCGGATCGATCATCCCGTCGAGCAAGGTACTGATCGAGAAGATGCTTCGCCCGGTTGACTGGGAGAACACGAAGCTGTTCGTCGAGTACGGGCCCGGCGTCGGGACCTTTACCCGGCCGATCCTCGAGCTGCTGGGCGAAGACGCCAAGTTGCTGACGATCGACACCAACCCGGACTTCACCAAGTATCTCAAGGAATCGATCGACGACGAGCGCCTGGTCACGGTGACCGGTTCCGCAGCCGACGTCGAGAAGATCCTCGCCGACCGCGGATTCGACAAGGCCGACTATGTCCTGTCCGGCCTGCCTTTCTCGACGCTGCCGCCGGGAGTCGGCGACGCGATTGCCGAAGCGACCGCCAAGGTCATCCGCCCGGGCGGTGCGTTCCTCGTCTATCAATTCAGCCCCAAGGTCCGCGACTTCATCGCGCCGCACTTCGAGCGGCTCGATCGCGGCTTCGAATGGGTTAATGTCCCGCCCGCTACCCTGTTCTGGGCGTGGCGCGAGCCCAAGGAAGACTAAGGGACTCGAAGCGCCAGGCGCCGCGTTACGGTGTAATCTAGCGACGTCACCAGGAACCAGCCGATCTTCCAGCGCAGGCGCTGGAACCAGCCTGATTTCTTCAGCACCGACGGCGTGATCTCCTCGCAATTATCGAGCTCGTGCTCGAAATAGCTCCGCATCATGATCGCGAAGTCCGGATGATGGACACGCAACATCATCTCCATGTTGAGATAGAGGCTGCGCAAGTCGAAGTTGGACGAGCCAATGTGGACGACATCATCCATCACCAGCAGCTTCGAATGGAGCTTCACGGGCTGGTATTCGAACACCTTCACGCCGCGTCGGAGCAGCCGCGCGTAGGTGCTGCGCGCGGCATCGATGGTTGCGCGATTGTCGGACTTTGACGCGGTGATCACCCGGGCGCGGCCGCGATTGGCGATGTCGCTGATCCGGCGCAGCATCCCGCCCATCGGCGCGAAATATGCGGCAATCATTTCGAGGTCGTTGGTTCGCGACAGGTCGTGGATCGTCGCTAGCGCCCACGGCGACTTGAGCTGCATCGGTCCGCCATAAAGCCACTGCAACGGCCCCTGATGCTCGCTGAATCGACGCACGACCGCGCGCAGCGTCTTCAGTCGTGAACGCCGGTTGAGTGCCCAGCCGATCAGCGCGTCATAATAAGGTACGACGCGAGCGGCGGCGGGCCCTTCGACGATCAGTCCGATGTCGCGCCAGGCCTTTTCCGAAAAGTCGCCGAAGTAGCTGTCTTCGACATTGAAGCCGCCGATGATGATCTTGGGATGCGCCGTCTCGCCGTCGGCTAGCGCGAGCTTCTGGTGGTTCCTGAGCAGGTAGCGGCGGCCGTAGGACGGATTGAAACGGCAGAATTTCGCTCCCCGATAGGTCAACTCGCGGAAATAGGTTTCCCTCGTGTCGCTGCTTCCGAACCCATCGATGAGCAGCGATACGGCTACGCCCCGGTCCATTGCTCGGAGGAGCGCGGTTCGAACCGCCGCACCGGATCGATCCGCGCTGTAGATGTAATAAAGCAGCCGAAGGGACGTTTCGGCCTCGTCGATCAGGTGAATCAGCGCGTCGAACCGCTGCGGCCCGGTTGGCAGCAACGTTAGCCTGTTGCCGTCGATCTCGAGCGTTCGGTCCTTCGTCAGCATGCCTTCGTCTCGCCTTCGGAGAGCGACAACGCAAGGCATGCCCGAATCGGCGATTTCGTTGACTTTTTGCGGCCCCATCCCTACGTCCCCTGCCTTCCCATATTCCTGAGACTTTCAAGAGGCGACGAATGGCGCGCGTTACGGTTGAAGATTGCGTTGACAAGGTTTCGAACAGGTTCGACCTGGTCCTGTTCGCGGCCCAGCGTGCCCGTCAGGTTTCGGGCGGCGCCGATCTCACGATCGACCGCGACCGCGACAAGAATCCGGTCGTCGCCCTGCGCGAGATCGCCGAAGAGACGATCAAGCCGAAGGATCTCGAAGAAGCGCTCGTCGTGAACCTGCAGAAGGTTCGGATCGACGAGGAAGACGAGACCGAAGAGCTCGCGTCGCTCAGCGATGCGGCCGAGGCTCTGCGCCTGACCGCTGCGGCTCCGCCGCGTCCGACCCCGTCGGGCGGCGACTACGAATAATCTATTCGGCCGCGGTCGCTAGCACGGCCGAGGTAGCGACAATCTCGCCGTCCCGATCGATCCAGGTCAGGTCGGCGAGGCCAAGCTCGCGGCCGTCGTGAGCCTGAACACACATCTTCCTCACCGGCTTGCCGTCGCGGCGGTCGGCGAGGACGATCTGCATCTTGCCGTAGCCCCAATTCTCGCCCCACTGACGGAGCGCAAGAACGACTGGGAGCAGGCCCTCTCCCTTGGGCGTCAGCGAATAGACGACCTTGCGCTTGTCGGACGGATCGGGCCGGCGTTCGAGGATTCCGCCGGCGACCATCTTGCCCAAGCGGTCGGACAGGATGTTCCGCGCGATCCCCAGGCCGGCCTGGAACTCCTCGAAATGCTGGAGGCCATTGAACGCTCCCCGAAGGATCAGGAACGCCCATTTCTCACCGATCAATTCGACCGCTGGCGGTAGCGGGCACGAGAGGGCCGCTTCCTTGAACGTATCGATCCGGGATGTGACTCGATCCACGGGCAACTCGTTTTAACTCCCTCTCCCTGAAACGAATGAAAGCACAAACGGCTGCAAATAAACAGTTGTCAATCGAAACTGGAGATTCTATCCAGTTTTGAATCGCAACTAACAGGAGGTCCGCGATGTTTCGGCCGATACTCGCCCTTTCCGCTGCCGCGCTGATCGCTGCGCCCACCGCCGCCGCGACTTACTCCGCAAAGCCCGCGACGCCGCTCAGCGAGAGGTTTGTTGCCCGCGACATTACCTGGTCCTGCGGCCCAGATGCCTGCCAGGGGTCGACGCTCGAAAGCCGTCCCGTCGTGCTGTGCCAGTCGCTCGCGAAGCGCGCCGGCCGGCTCGATACCTTCCTCGTCGACGGCCGCTCGATCGACGCTGCCGAACTCGCGAAATGCAACACCGCGGCCAAGGCGAGGCCTGCCGCAGCCGTCGCCGCACATTAAATCTCTCCCCGGGCCGCTCTCTCTTCACTCCCCTGAGGGCGGCCCAATTCCTTTTCGCGCTTGCACAAAAGCGCTCTCTCACCTCACATTAGGCTTGTGCTTAGGCAGTACGAGCTGATCGAACGGGTCAGGTCCTACGATCCCGACGCGGACGAGGGCCTGATCAATCGCGCATACGTCTTCTCGATGAAGGCGCACGGCGATCAGCAGCGCGCCTCCGGCGATCCCTATTTCAGCCACCCGATCGAGGTGGCGGGCATCCTCACCGACCTCAAGCTCGACGACCAGACGATCGCGACTGCGATCCTACACGACACGATCGAAGATACGGTCGCGACGCCGCAGGAAATCGAGAAACTGTTCGGCAAGGACGTTGCGCGACTGGTCGACGGGGTCACGAAGCTCAGCAAGATCGAGGCGCAATCGGAGAGCGAGCGCGCCGCGGAGAACCTACGTAAGTTTCTCCTCGCCCTCAGCGATGACATTCGGGTGCTCCTGGTGAAGCTGGCGGACCGGCTGCACAACATGCGGACGCTTCATCACATCCCGAACGAGGACAAGCGCCGCCGAATCGCTCGCGAGACGATGGATATTTACGCGCCGCTCGCCGAGCGGATCGGCATGTACGAGATGATGACGGAGATGCAGACGCTGGCGTTCCGCGAGCTTGAGCCCGACGCCTTCGCCTCCATCACCCGACGCCTGAAACAGCTGACCGAGTCGGGAGGCGACCTCGTCAGCCGCATCGGCCTTGGCCTCCAGCTCTATCTTGCCGACAACGGCCTCGAAGCCGAAGTCCTGGGCCGCCAGAAGCATCCCTATTCGATCTGGAAGAAGATGGCCGAGCGGCACATCAGCTTCGAGCAGCTATCCGACGTGATGGCCTTCCGGGTGATTGTGAAGGACACCACCGATTGCTACCGCGCGCTGGGCCTGATCCACAGCCGGTGGCCGATGGTCCCCGGCCGCTTCAAGGACTACATCTCGACCCCCAAGCGCAACGGCTACCAGTCGCTGCACACCTCGGTCATCCACGATTCGAAGATGCGGATCGAGATCCAGATCCGCAGCCGCGAGATGCACGAGCAGGCCGAGCGCGGACTGGCGGCGCACTGGGCCTACAAGGAGGGCAAGCCTAAGAGCGACATTACGGTGCCGTGGGTCGACGACCTCGTCGAAATCCTGGACCATGCCGAGACGCCGGAAGAGTTGCTCGAGCACACCCGGATGGCGATGTATCAGGACCGGATCTTCGCCTTCACGCCGAAGGGGGAGCTGATCCAGCTACCCAAGGGCGCAACTCCAGTCGACTTCGCTTATGCGGTACACACCGGGCTCGGCGACCGGACGGTCGGGGCCAAGGTCAATGGCCGCGTGGTGCCGCTCCGGACGATGCTGGAGAACGGCGATCAGGTCGAGATCCTGACGTCGGAGGCGCAGCATCCCCAGCCTTCGTGGCTGCGCTTCGTCGCGACCGGCAAGGCGCGCGCGGGTGTGCGACGGTTCGTGCGACACAAGGAGCGCGACGAGACCGTCCAACTCGGACGCAAGATCTACGACGAGATCGTCGCGCGGCTTCCGGCGGATCTCGCCAAGGACGCTCAGAGGCGCGCGCTCAAGAAGCTGAAGATCGAGAATGACGACGAGCTGATGATCGCGATCGCGCGCAAGCGCGTGACCGACGAAGCGCTGATGGAAGCGTTGATGCCGGGTTCAGCCGGAGGTGACGTCTCCCCGCGCCCGCTCGGCCAGCGCAAGGCGATCTCGATCAAGGGATTGACGCCGGGCGTCGCTTATCATCTCGCGCAATGCTGCCATCCGATTCCGGGCGATCGCATTGTTGGCCTCCGTCGCGAGGACGAGGAGATCGAAGTCCACGTCATCGGCTGCGACACGCTGGCGAGCGGGATCGATGCCGACTGGCTCGACCTGGCGTGGGGCGAAGGCTCGGACGGCGGCGCGGCGCGCCTCGCTGTGATCCTGCGCGACATCCCAGGCGCGCTCGGCACAATGTCCGGAATCCTCGGCGCCAAGCACGCGAACATCATCAATCTGCAGCTGGTCCACCGCGACGGCAGCTTCCAGACCTTCCACCTCGACATCGAGGTGCACGACCTTGCGCACCTTCATTCGATCATCGCGGCGCTGAGGGATGCCGAGCCGATCAGCTCGGTCGAGCGGATTTAGACTTTCTTCCGGCGCTTCTCGCGCTGTTGGCGCGCGTGCGCATCGCCGGAGGCCAGCACGGCCAGCATCACCAAATCCGACGCGGTCGCAGTCATCGGCGCGATCTGCACCGCATGTTCGAGACCAAGGATGTAGGGACCGAGTACCGCATCGCCGCCCAACTCTCTCAGCAGCTTGGCGGAGATGTTGGCGGATTGAAGCCCAGGCATGACCAGGATGTTCGCCGGCCCCGACAGGCGCGAGAACGGATAATAGCGCCGCTGCACATCGTAATTGAGCGCGACGTCCGGGGCCATTTCGCCTTCGAATTCGAAGTCGGCGTGGAAGCTGTCGAGCAATTTCACCGCGCCGCGCAATTCCTCGATGTGCATGCCGGGCGGGTTGCCGAAGGTCGTGTAGCTGATGAAGGCGACGCGCGGCTCGAGCCCCATACGCCGGGCGAAGGCCGATGAGCGCATCGCGATTGCGGCATATTGCTCAGCAGTCGGTCGCTCGGTCACGGCGGTGTCGGCGATAAGCACGGTGTGCGAGCGGCCGACGATGACGTTGATGCCGAAGGGAGTGGCCCCCTCCTCATCGTCGATGACGGTACGGACTTGCTTCAGCGACTGGCTGAACGGCCGCGTCGTGCCAGTGATCATCGCGTCCGCTTCGCCAAGCGCGAGCATCGCGGCGGTGAAAGTGTTGCGGTCCTGGTTCACCATCCGCTCGATCTCGCGGCGGAGCATGCCGTGACGTTGATGCTTCTCGTAAATGAAATCGACGGCGCGCCCGACCAAAGGCGAATTGCGGCTGTTGAGCACTTCATAATCGGCGGCATTCTCGACGCCGAGTTCCTTCAATTGCTCGTAGACGTCCTCGCGGCCGACAAGGACCGGCGTGCCGTAGCCTGCCTCCTTGAACGCGATCGCCGCACGAAGCACGTTGGGTTCCTCGCCCTCGGCGAAGAGCACGCGTTTCGGGTTGGCGCGGGCCCCCTCATAAGCGAGGCTCATCACCGCGACGGTCGGGTTCAGCCTGGCGCGGAGCTCCTGCCGGTACGCCTCCATGTTGGCGATCGGCTTTTGTGCAACGCCTGACTGGACCGCGGCTTCGGCGACCGCCGCGGCGACCACTTCCATCAGGCGCGGATCGAACGGCGCGGGGATGATGTAGTCGCGGCCGAAGCTCTGCGACTTGCCGCCGTAAGCTGCGGCGACTTCTTCAGGAACCGGCTCTCGCGCCAGCTGCGCGATCGCCTCGGCAGCGGCAATCTTCATCTCGTCATTGATTGCGGTGGCCCGCACGTCGAGCGCGCCGCGAAAGATGAACGGGAAACCCAGCACGTTGTTGACCTGGTTCGGGTAATCCGAGCGGCCGGTCGCAATGATCGAATCCGGGCGGACAGCCATCGCATCCTCGGGCCGGATCTCGGGATCGGGATTGGCCATGGCGAAGATGATGGGGTCGTGCGCCATCGACTTCACCATATCTTTCGACACGACGTTTGCGGCGGAGAGGCCAAGGAACACGTCGGCGCCTTCGAGCGCCTCCGCCAGCGTTCGCCGTTCGGTATCGACCGCATGCGCCGACTTCCACTGATCGAGGTCGGTGCGACCTTTGAAGATGACTCCCTTGCGGTCGCACATAATGACGTTGTCGCCGCGCACACCCATCGCCTTGATGAGCTCGGTGCAGGCGATCGCCGCCGCGCCCGCGCCGTTCACGACGACCTTAACGTCGCCGACGTCGCGGTTGGTGAGGTGGCAAGCGTTGATGAGCCCCGCCGCGCTGATGATCGCGGTGCCATGCTGGTCGTCGTGGAAAACGGGAATGCACATCCGCTCGCGCAATGCCTGCTCGATGATGAAGCAGTCGGGCGCCGCAATGTCCTCGAGGTTGATTCCGCCAAAGCTTGGCTCGAGCAATTCGACGCAATCGATGAAGCGCTGGGCGTCCTCGGTCTTCACTTCAATGTCGATTGCGTCGACGTCGGCGAAGCGCTTGAACAGCACCGCCTTGCCCTCCATCACGGGCTTCGATGCGAGCGCGCCGAGGTTGCCGAGGCCGAGGATAGCGGTGCCGTTGGAAATGACGGCAACGAGATTGCCCTTCGCGGTGTAGTCGTACGCAGCACCCGGATTGTCGGCGATGGCGCGCACCGGAACCGCGACTCCCGGCGAATAAGCGAGCGCGAGATCGCGTTGGGTCGCCATCGGCTTGGTCGCGAGGATCTCGATCTTGCCGGGCCGTCCGCAAGAATGGAATTCGAGCGCTTCAGCTTCGGTATATTTGACGTTGCTTTCCGACATTCCCACTCCTTGGGCGCGGCCTTAGCGGAGTGGCCGCGCAAGAGTCACGCGTGACGCTCCCGCTTGCCTGCCTGGGCTGCTACGGCTGAAATGATGGATGACGCACCGGATCCCAAAGAAGTGCCGAAAGATCGGCCGTTGCTGCGGTCGCTTCTGAAGGTTGAAATCCTGATAACGCTGCCGACGCTGATCATCTCGGTCGCGCTCGCTTATTTCAGCTTTGTCCAGGCGGATGCGAGCAGGAAGATGCAACGCACCGAGACCTGGCCCTACGTGTCATACGGAACTGACAATTCGTCGCCTGAGGTGAAGAACGAAATCTCGTTCAGTCTGTCCAACGACGGCGTGGGGCCGGCGCTGCTGAAGGAAGTGGAATTCCTTTATGACCGCCGGCCAATGCGCGACCCGATCGAATTCATCCAGCATTGCTGCGCCGTTGCCGCCAAGGCTGCGGCCAAAAACCTGACATTCACCACCGATCGGGTCGATGGCGTCCTCCGCCCCGGAGAGAAGCGCAAATTCATCCGGCTGGCGCAGACCGAGCAGAACAAGCCGCTCTGGAACAAGTTGAATGAGGAACGATGGAAGGTCGTCACCCGCAGCTGTTATTGCTCGATCTTCGACGATTGCTGGGTGTTCGACAGCCGGACCGAGCAGCCGAGCGAGGTGAAGAACTGCCCGACCGATTGGACGAAGTTCACGGCCCAGTAAGAGCCGCCAGCGGCAAGGAATCGCTCGCTCCCCTCCGCCTTTCTGGCTACCCCTAGGCCATGGCCCGAGCCGACGCTCCGACACCGATGATGATGCAGTACCGCCGCCTCAAGGAAGAGGCCGGCGATGCCATGCTGTTCTATCGGATGGGCGACTTTTTCGAGCTGTTCTTCGATGATGCGAAGGCGGCGTCGGCGTGTCTCGACATTGCGCTGACCAAGCGCGGCGAGGACGCAGGGGAGCCGATCCCGATGTGCGGGGTGCCGGTTCATGCGGCAGAGTCGTACCTCGCGCGACTGATCAAGGGAGGCTTTCGGGTCGCCATCGCCGAGCAGACCGAGAGCCCGGCGGAGGCGCGCAAGGCGCGAGGGTCGAAGGCACTCGTGGAGCGGGCGATCATCCGTTTGGTGACGCCGGGGACGCTGACCGAAGAGACGTTGCTAGAATCGTCGTCGGCCAATTGGCTGGCGGCAGTCGGGCGCGCCGGCGAGGACTGGGCGGTGGCGGCGGCGGATATCTCGACTGGGCGATTCGAATTGGTCGCGTGCGGAACCGACGAGCTGGCCGCCGAACTGGCGCGGCTGTCGCCGTCCGAGACGATTGCGGACTCGCCAGTGCCGGGGCTGCGCACGACAGCGGGCAAGGGCGGGTTCGACAGCCGTGCCGGCGAGCGCGCGTTGAAGGCGCGGTTCGGTTTGGCGACGCTCGATGGAATTGGTGCTCCGACGCGGGCTGAACTGGCAGCGGCCGGTGGGCTTTTCACTTATCTCGAAGCGACCCAGAAGGGCGCGGTCGTGCTGCTCGATGCGCCACGTCGGATCGCCCGATCGGCGCACATGGCGATCGATTCGACGACGCGCGAAAGTTTGGAGCTGACCCGCTTGGCATCCGGCGGGGTCGCTGGGAGCCTGCTCGCCGAGATCGACCGTTGCCAGACGGCGGGCGGGCGTAGGCTGCTCGCCGAGGATGTCGCGGCGCCACTGACCGAACGCTCGGCGATCGAGGCGCGGTTGGCGCTCGTCACGTGGCTTCACGAGGACGCAATCCGCCGCGAGCGGGTTCGATCGGCGCTGAAGGCTTTACCCGATTTCGCGCGGGCGCTGGCGCGGCTGGCTGCCGGACGCGGAAGTCCGCGCGATCTGGCGTTGCTTCGGGACGGCCTGGCGGGTGCCGCCGCCTTGCGAAGCGAGCTTGAGCAGGAAGCGGAGCCGCCAAGAGCTCTCGACGACCTGTTGCCGCGCCTCGGCGGCCATGCGGCTTTGATCGACCGCCTGCGCGCGGCTTTGATAGAATCGCCGCCGATCGATTCCTCGAAGGGCGGCTACATCGCCGAAGGCTTCGATGCTTCGCTCGATTCGCTTCGCGAAGCTGCGTCGAACGGTCGACGCGCCATCGCCGCGCTCGAAAGCCGCTATCGCGATTCGACCGGCATCTCGTCGCTCAAGATCCGGCACAATGCGGTGCTCGGCTATCACGTCGAAGTGTCGGCCAAACATGCCGACCGGCTGATGACATCCGACAGCGGGTTCGCGCATCGACAGACGCTCGCCGGCGTCGTGCGCTTCAATTCGCAGGAGCTCCACGTGGAAGCCTCGCGAGTAGTCGAGGCGGGGGCACATGCGCTTGCCTCCGAAACTGCTCATGCCGAGGAACTGACCCAGCTTGTTGTGGCTGCGGCGTTACAGGTTACCGCCACAGCCGAAGCCGTATCGCGGATCGACGTCGCGGCGAGCCATGCCCATCGCGCCGCCGAGGGCGGCTGGTGCCTGCCCGAGCTGACCGATCAGCCGTGCCTAAAGATTGAGGGCGGTCGTCATCCGGTCGTCGAAAGCGCGCTTTCGCAATCGGGAGAGCGCTTTATCGCCAACGACTTATCGCTTGGGGCGTCCGACCGGCTGTGGCTGATCACCGGCCCCAACATGGGCGGCAAGTCGACCTTCCTGCGCCAGGCGGCGCTGATCGCGGTGCTCGCCCAAGCAGGAAGCTTCGTGCCCGCGAGCCGCGCCAAGGTCGGAATCGTCGACCGCCTATTCAGCCGCGTCGGCGCGTCGGACAATCTCGCGCGCGGGCGTTCGACCTTCATGGTCGAGATGGTCGAGACCGCTGCGATCCTCGCGCAGGCGACGCCCCGAAGCCTCGTCATCCTCGACGAGATCGGGCGTGGCACCTCGACCTACGATGGACTCGCGATCGCCTGGGCGGTGGTCGAGGCGATGCACGACCAGGTCAAATGCCGGACCCTGTTCGCGACACACTATCATGAACTGACGCGGCTCGCCGGCCGGCTCGATTGCCTGTCGCTCCACCATGTCCGCGCGCGCGAGTGGAAGGGTGACTTGGTCCTACTTCATGAAGTCACCGACGGCGCCGCCGACAGGAGCTACGGCATCGCAGTGGCGAAGCTGGCCGGTTTGCCGCCTGCGGTGGTTGCGAGGGCGCGCTCGGTTCTCGCCAAGCTCGAGGCGGGCCGCGATGCCACGGGCGGGATCGCCGCCGGGCTCGACGACCTGCCCTTGTTCGCGGCGGCCGTTGAGCCTGAGCATGCGCCCGACCCATTGCTGAGCGCGATTGAGTCGATCGATCCGGATGCGCTGACTCCGCGTGAGGCGTTGGAGGAATTGTACTGCCTGAAGCGCCTCGCGGCCGAGCGCGGGCAATGAGCTTCCTCGACATTGACAACCGGCGCGCGATCATCGACCGGCGCGCGATTGCCGATCGGTTCCAGGCGCTGAGCGCGAGCAAGAAAGCCCAAGCCGAAGCCGCGTCGATCCTTCGCGGCGCGCTGGAATATGGCCGAGCGGAAATCTCCAAGCGGCTGATCGAGCATCCCGGCGAGGGGCGTGCTACCGCCAAGGCAACTGCCTACCTTCACGACCAGGTCGTGCGGCTGGTGCACGATTTCGTATGCGAGCACCTAATCAAGAGGCCGGTCAAAGAGATGGCGCTCGCGGGCCTGGGCGGCACCGGCCGGGGCGAGATGGCGCCGTTCAGCGACCTCGACCTCATGTTCCTGACGGCCAAGGCGCCATTGCCAGAGCAGGAGAGCGTCGCCGAAGCGATTCTGCACATGCTTTGGGACCTAAAGCTCAAGGTTGGGCACTCGATCCGCTCGGTCCAGCAACTCGTCACGCTCGCCAAGAGGGACATGACGATCCGCACGTCGGTGCTGGAGGCCCGGTGGCTGTGGGGCGACGAGAAACTGTTCGACTCCGCCATGGCCCGGTTCCGGAAGGAAGTCGTCAATGGGACGGCCGCCGAGTTCGTTACTGCCAAGCTCGGCGAGCGGGACGAGCGTCACGTGAAGATGGGTGACACGCGCTATGTGGTCGAGCCCAACGTCAAGGACGGCAAGGGGGGCTTGCGCGACCTCCACACGCTCTACTGGATCGGCAAATATGTGCACGGGGTGGAGCGTCCTTCCGACCTGGTCGGGGCGGGCCTGCTGACCGCCGCCGAGTTCCGCCGCTTCGACCGCGCCGAGCGATTCTTCTGGTCCGTCCGCTGCCATCTTCACGAGCTCGCAGGACGGGCGGAAGAACGGCTGAGCTTCGAATACCAACCGCAGATCGCGAAGATCATGCATTACGCCGATCGGCCCGGAAAATCCGCGGTCGAGCGTTTCATGCAATTCTATTTCCTGAACGCGAAAACCGTCGGCGACCTGACCGGGGTCTTCCTTGCACAGCTCGACGAGCAGCTTGGCAAGAAAGGCTTCCGGTTCGCTTTGCCGACGATCCGTCGCCGTCCGAAGAAGCTAGGAGGGTTCACGCTCGATCGCGGGCGGATTTCGATCCCGTCGGACGATTATTTCCGTGCTGATCCGGTGCACCTGGTAGAGCTGTTTGCAGTCGCTGCTCGCGAGCAATTAGAGATTCACCCCAACGCCATGCGCGCGGCGGCGCGGGACTCGGTTTTGATCGATCGCGAAGCCCGTCACGACAAGCGCGCAAACGACCTGTTTCTCGAAACGCTAAGTTGCATTCACAAACCGGAGGCGGTGCTGCGCTGGATGAACGAGGCCGGCGTATTCGGGCGCTTCGTTCCCGACTTCGGCCGCGTCGTCGCGCAGATGCAGTTCGACATGTACCATCACTACACCGTCGACGAGCATTCGATCCGCGCGATCGGGCTGCTCGCGGCGATCGAGCGTGGCGAGCTCAAGACCGAGCATCCGCTCTCGACCGCGATCTTGAACAAGCAGATTGGGTCACGCCGCGCACTTTATGTCGCAGTGCTGCTGCACGACATCGCCAAGGGGCGTGGCGGCGATCATAGCATCATCGGCGCCGAGATCGCGCTGAAGCTGTGCCCGCGTTTCGGGCTCGATGAGGCCGAGACCGAGACCGTCTCATGGCTTGTGCGCTACCATCTCCTGATGTCGTCGACCGCATTCAAGCGCGATCTCGCCGACCCCAAGACGATCGAGGATTTTGTTCGACAGGTGCAGAGCCCTGAGCGGCTAAGGCTGCTGCTAATCCTGACGGTGGTCGACATTCGTGCCGTCGGACCGGGCGTTTGGAACGAGTGGAAGCGCACGCTGCTGCGCACTTTGTTCGAAGCCGCGGAAGAGCGGCTTCGCCTGGGCCACAAGCAGCATGGCCGGACCGAGCTCGTCGAAGCTCGCCAGAAGGAGCTGAGCGAGTTGCTCGCGTGGAAGGCAAGCGCGACCCGCGCGCACGCGAGGCGCCTGCCCGACAGCTACTGGCTGGCCGAGCCGCTAGCCTGGCAAGTGGCTAACGCCAGGCAGGTCGCGGAGGCGGAAGCGCATATTGGCGACGCTAGCCCCAGCGTGGTTGCCGAGGACGATCCGGAGAGCAGCGCAACGCGGATCAGCGTGTTCACGCCCGACCGCGAGGGGCTCTTCTATCGCATTTGCGCCGGGCTCGCCGCTGCGGGCGCGAACATCATCGATGCACGAATCCACACCACGCGCGACGGGATGGCGCTCGACAATCTTCTGGTTTTGGACTCGCGGGACCAGCCTTACGGCGATCGGCGATTGCGCTCGCGGCTGGTCCAGTCAGTCGAGCGTGCACTGACGGGGGCGGAGCCGGCTCTGCCCTCGCCGGAGCGTGGACGGCCGCGCAGCGCTGCTTTCCGAGTCGCGCCGTCGGTCACCATCGCCGAGAAGGCTTCGGGCCGAACCACGGTCGTGGAAGTGAATGCGCTCGACCGGCCGGCACTGTTGGCTGGGCTCGCTGCCGCGATCCATGCCGAGGGTCATCAGATCCATTCGGCGCATATCGCCACCTACGGCGAACGCGCGGTCGACGTCTTCTATCTCACGCGCGCGGACGGCAAGAAGCTCGAGTCCAACGATATGGAGCAGCTGCGCGCAGCGCTTCTCGACGCCGCGCACAACTTGCCCTCTGCTAGAGCCGCTTAGTTACCCCGCTCACCCTGTGACGGTGGCGGAGGCGGTGGCGGCGGTGGTGGTGGTGGCACCGGGCAGGTCGCCGTCGCCAGGATCACCGATCCATCTGGGCAGGTCTGAGTGGCCGGCGGTGGCGGTGGCGGTGGCGGTGGCGGCGGCACATAGGCCGGCGCCGCCGGCTTTGGCGACCATTTCGCGCGCAACGTCAGGCCGAACGTCCTCGGTTCCCCCAGGAACGCGCCGTAGAGCTGGGTCGAACGCGGGTAGAAGCCGGCCTGCACGCCGCGGGTCGTTCCGCTGCCCTGGACAGGAGCGTCGAACGCGACCTGCAGGTAGTTCTTGTCGAAGATGTTCTGTCCCCAGAACTCGACAGCCCATGCATCGCCAGCGCCATGAATGCCGACGCGAGCGTTGAACACCGCGTAGCTCTTCTGGTTCTTCTCGATGTCGAGGTCGGAGCCCGTGTTGTACGAGCTGACGACGCGGCCATCGAAATAGAACAAGCCGCGCATGCCGCCGCCGCCAATGCGCGGCGTCCAGGCGATGGAGCCGGTCCCCGTCCACTCGGCGGCGTTGGAGATCCGGCGGCCCGGAAGCTGGAACAGCGCGTTGGTAAGCGCTTTGCCACCCGCACCTACCAGGTTGTTCCGGTACTTGGTGTTGGCCATCACGAGGCCGCCATTGATCGCGAGATCCGGCAGCGGCCGGGTGAACGCTTCCAGTTCGAAGCCGTAGCTCTTCACGCCAGCGCGAGTCTTACCGGTGCAGGCGCCGGTCAGTGCGCTGTTGTCGGAGTCCGCACCGCTCAGGTCCTCGCTGCAGCTGTTCACGTTCTCGACGATGAAGTTGAGGCCGTTGAAGGTGTTCAGCTGGAAGTTCTTGAACAGCTGGTGGAACAAGGCAATGTTAATATCGACGCCTCGGCCATTGTACTTGGCGCCGACTTCGAACGCATCGTTCGTCTCCGGCTTGAACTGCAGGTCCGAACCGCTGGCGACGATGCCTTGGCAACCCGTCTGGGCCGCGCTGACGCAGATCGCACCGCTGCCGGACAGAGGCGGATTGCTGAGCACGGTCGTTCCCGGCGTCGGCGGAACCGTCGTCGGAATGGCCTGCGCACGCCACAGAGCCGAACGATCGAGGTTGAAGCCGCCGGCCTTATAGCCGCGTGCGTAGCTGGCGTAGGTCAGCAACCGGTCGGTCGGCTTGTAGCTCAGCACGACGGTACCCGACAGCTTGGACTCCGACTTCTTGTCGTCGATCGCCAGCGAACCGCCAGGCGCACTCGGGATGACGCACGGGAGCTGCTGGAGGCCACCGCCCGAAAGCAGCGTGCAGATCGTGTTGTTGTCCAAGAAGTCTGCGTTCAGCTTCTTGGTTTCGTGCGTGTAGCGGGCGCCTACAGTTAGCTTCAGCCGATCGGTGATCGAGAAGATGTTGTGGGTGAACAGCGCCCAGTTGTCGCTCGACTGTCGGAAGCTGTCGTCCAGTGCGACGTTGTTGAAGGAAAGCGAAATCGGATTCGTCAGGTTGGCGAAGCCGCTGTTGACGAACGGTGCAGCACTGAAGTTCGCCCCGACGCCCGGCCCGCCGGTGTTGTTCAAGCGCGCGAAGGCTGAGAGAACGGTAATCTGGCTCGCCAGGTTCGCGGCCGTAGTGAACTGGCTGGCTGCGACTGCCGCATTGTACTGCGCGATTAGCGCTGCGCGCGTGCCCGTCGCGACCGGCGTGTTGAAGCAGGTCGGGGAGACGCCCGGCGCGATGATCGACGGAACAATCGCCGCGAAGTTCGCTGCGACCAGGCAGTTGCCATAGCGGCCATAATCGTTGCCGTAGGCAAGGTTGTCGTCGAGACGCAGGTTCTCGTTCGCATAATAGCCGCCGACGAGCCAATCGAGCTTGTTGCCGAAGGCATTACCCTGGAGCCGAAGCTCCTGGGTAAAGGTCTTGAAGCGGTTGAATGCGCCGCCACTGCCGTCGCGGTAGAGGATGTCGAGGTTGTTAAAGTCGGCATCCTGGCCGCGAACATATTTGTTGTAACGATAGGCGCTGATCGACGTAAGCTCGGCGCCGCCGAAGTCGTAGACGACCTCGCCGGAAAGACCCCAGTCATCGACATCGCTGTTGTAGCTCCGGCCGGGAGTGATCGCGACGTGACGATGGTAGGTGTCGTCGTTGATTTCCGCTCCGAGCGCACGCTCGATTCCGGCGATGGTCGACGGCTGCTCGCCGGCGGCGGTGAAATCGAACGCCGGAAGATAGGTCGCTCCGCAGCATTCTTCGCGGCGCTGCGACACGTCGCCGATCACGCGCACCGAGAGATTGTCGTTGGGTTGGAAAAGCAACTGCCCACGAGCCATCCAGCGGTCGCGATCATTGATCCGGCGGCCGGAGATGTCGTCCTTCAGGAAGCCGTCGCGCTTCACGTAGACAGCGTCGAGTCGGGCCGCAAGCGTGTCCGAAATGGGACCCGTAATGCTGCCTTCGACACGACGCTCGTCGTAATTGCCGATATCGATCTGCCCCGCGATTTCAGGGGTAAAGCGCGGCTTTGCAGTAATGATCGAAATGAGGCCGGCCGACGTGTTGCGGCCGAACAGGGTTCCCTGCGGTCCGCGTAGCACCTCAATTCGGTCGAGCGGACCAAGCTCCGTCAGGGCGACGCCAGCGCGCGAGCGATAAACGCCATCGATGAACACGCCGACCGAGCTTTCGAGACCGGGGTTATCGCCGACGGTGCCGATGCCGCGGATACGGGCAACGCCCGCTCCAGCTTCGGAGGAAGTAGAGGAAACGAGGAGCGACGGGGCAACCTGGTTGAGCTGCCGGATATCGCTAGCGCCCGTATATTCGAGCTGTTGCGCGGTGACCGCACTCACGGCCATCGGCACGTCGGAGAGGGCCTGGTTACGGCGAGTCGCGGTGATGACGATGTCGCCGGTGTCGACCGGTTGCTGTTCGCGAGCCTGATCCTGCGCCGCAGCGCCTTCAGTTGCACCCGGGGTCGGCTGAGCCGATGCCTTGTCAGTGTCGGTGTTGGATACTGCGGTTTGTCCAATTGCCGGCGATGCAATCGCGACAAGCGCTGCCGAAAGCAGCCACTTCGACTTGCCCATGTTTCTCTCCCCTGTTGGAGCCTGGGCTCCAGCAGAGGGAAGCTAAGCCGGAATCAGGGCGAATGGAAAGCAATTGCGTCGGCGTATCGACTCAAAGCCCGCATCCTGAAGCAATTTGGCAACAGCAATGTAAGTAAGACGGGCGCTCAGGCGTAGCTCTCGAGATAACCGCAGCGCTGGCAACGATAGCCGGCCACAAATATCCCGACCCTGCGAGTCCCGCCCTGACCCTCGTCGATGACGGAACCCGGCTCCATCGCGCCCTGGCAACGAATGCAGGACAGGGAGATTGGGCCACCCATTATTTCGGCGCGAGCACCATCAGCATCTGGCGGCCTTCCATGCGCGGGTGCGCTTCGACCTTGGCCATCTCCGCGGTCTGTTCCTGCACCCGGCGAAGCACTGCCATGCCGAGCTCCCCATGAGCCATCTCGCGGCCGCGGAAGCGCATGGTGACCTTAACCTTGTCGCCTTCCTCGAGGAACTCGAACACCTTCTTCATCTTGGTGTCGTAGTCGTGGTCGTCGATGTTGGGACGCATCTTGATCTCTTTGATCTCCTGCGTCTTTTGGCGCTTACGCTGCTCGGCGGCTTTCTTTTGCGCTTCGTACTTGAAGCGGCCGATATCGAGGAATTTCGCGACGGGCGGGTCGGCGTTCGGTGAAATCTCGACCAGGTCGAGCCCGACTTCCTGAGCCTGCTCGAACGCCTCACGCGTATACATTACGCCCAGATTTTCGCCGTTTTCATCGATGACGCGGACCTTCTGCGCCTGGATGAATTCATTGTAGCGGGGGCCGCTGAATTGCGGCGGCGCCTGCGGTCGGCGCGGGTAGGGCGGTGGTATAGCGAAGACTCCAATCTGTTCGTGGTTGGGTGCGAATTAGGGATTTGCGGGCCGCATGAAAAGTCCGCGTGATGAATTGTGAGTCGTTTTTGCCACCAGCTGTGTCGGCGAGGCGTCAGAAGTCGGGCGCAGAGAGTGACTTAGTCGCGACAATTCCTGGCGCGATCGCGGGCCTTGGCGGTGCTCCAGGAGCGCCCCCAATCGCCACGCGTTGCATTCCACTACCCTATTCGGACGGTCACCCGCCGCAGAAGACCGATCCAGTTTGGTCTGACCTAGCTCCGCAGGTCGGGCGGAATGGCCTCGTTGGCGATCATGGCGGCGACCTCGTCGAGGCTCATGATCTTTTGGTGCTCGTCGCTGCCAAGCCGCCGTAGAGCGACT